>JAANMY010001156.1_pt1 | contig 31736 bp, 28 predicted proteins | sample 7279691 | NCBI WGS metagenome assembly JAANMY01 (sample SAMN14094543, study PRJNA606508) | bioreactor metagenome | isolation source: A lab-scale SPAN reactor treating ammonium-rich wastewater day 388 | place: Ireland: Galway | collected 2018-02-07
CGGCGTCGGCTGGTCGCTGTGGCGCACCCGCAAGGACGCGGCGCGCGCCTGAGCGCCAGATTTCCGCCGCCGCGCCCGGCCGCGCGGTTGCCGTCGGGTATTTGAAGAACGGAGAAGGCGGGGCGGCGGGGTGCGAAACCCGGCCGTCTTCCGCGCGATGTCATCCGGGCTGCCACCACGTCGCTCAATCCGCAGTAGCGCGCCGGGTGCAATCGCGCTATGCTTCGGCCCAGACCCGGCAAACGGGCGATGCAAACGAGGCAGTGACGGCGGTAACCCATGACCGAAATGGTCTTTGGCACCACCCCCTTGCGGGCAGGTGACCCGATTCTTCCACGCTGGTGGCGCACGCTGGACCGATGGTCCCTGGCCTGCGTGCTGGGATTGTTCGCGGTGGGGCTGCTTCTGGGCCTGGCGGCCTCGGTGCCGCTGGCCGAAAAGAACGGCCTGCCGCAATTCTATTACGTCACCCGCCAGGCGGTGTTCGGTGCCATGGCGCTGGCGGCGATGCTGGTGATCTCGACCTTCTCGCCGCGGATGGTGCGGCGGATCGGCGTGCTGGGCTTCCTGGTCGCGCTGGTGGTGCTGATGGCGCTGCCCTTCATCGGCACCGATTTCGGCAAGGGCGCGGTGCGCTGGCTGCGCCTGCCCGGCGGCATGTCGGTGCAGCCGTCCGAGTTCCTCAAGCCCTGCTTCGTCGCCATCTGCGCCTGGTTCATGGCCGCCAGCCAGGAGGTCGGCGGCCCGCCCGGCAAGTCCTTTTCCTTCGGCCTCGCCGTGGTCGTGGTGCTGCTTCTGGCCATGCAGCCCGATTTCGGCCAGGCCTCGCTGGTGCTGTTTTCCTGGTGCGTGATGTATTTCATCGCCGGGGCGCCGCTTTACCTTCTGGGCGGCGTGATGGGGCTGGCCTGCGTCGGCGGCGTCTTCGCCTATGGCGCATCCGAGCATTTCGCCCGCCGCATCAACGGCTTCCTTGCGGCCGAGGTCGATCCGCGCACCCAGCTGGGCTATGCCACCAACGCCATCCAGGAGGGCGGCTTCTTCGGCGTCGGCGTGGGCGAGGGCTCGGTCAAGTGGTCGCTGCCGGATGCGCATACCGATTTCATCATCGCGGTCGCGGCCGAGGAATACGGGCTGATCCTGGTCCTGATCATCATCGCGCTTTATGCCGCCATCGTCATCCGCTCGCTGCTGCGGCTCCAGGGCGAGCGCGATCCCTTCGTCCGCATCGCCGGCACCGGGCTTGCCTGCGCCTTCGGCGTGCAGGCGCTGATCAACATGGGCGTGGCGGTGCGGCTTCTGCCGGCCAAGGGCATGACGCTGCCCTTCGTCAGCTACGGCGGCTCGTCGGTGATTGCCTCGGGCATCGCCATGGGCATGCTGCTGGCGCTGACCCGCTCGCGCCCGCAGGGCCGGATCGGCGACGTGCTGGGCCGGGGCCGGGGATGAGCGACCCGCAGTCCCAAGGCCGGCCGCTGTGCCTGATCGCTGCCGGCGGCACCGGCGGCCACATGTTCCCGGCGCAATCGCTGGCCGAGGTGCTGCTGGCCCAGGGCTGGCGGGTGAAGCTTTCCATCGACGAGCGCGGCGCGCGCTATGCCGGCGCCTTCCCGGCCGAGGTGGTGCGCGAGGTGGTCAGTTCGGCCACCACCGCGCGCGGGGGCGCGCTGGCCAAGCTGGCCGTGCCCTTCCGCATCGGCGCCGGCATCCTGGGGGCGATCCGGGCGATGCGCGCCGACCGTCCCGCCGTGGTGGTTGGCTTTGGCGGCTACCCGACCATCCCCGCCATGTCGGCGGCGCTGGCCCTGCGCATCCCGCGCATGATCCACGAACAGAACGGCATCATGGGCCGGGTGAACGCCGCCTTTGCCCGCCGGGTGGATCGCGTGGCCTGCGGCACCTGGCCGACCCGGCTGCCGCCCGGCGTCCAGGGCATCCATACCGGCAACCCGGTGCGCCAGGCGGTGCTGGACCGCGCCGCCGCCCCCTATGCCCCGCCGGGCGAAGGCGAGCTGCACCTGCTGGTCATCGGCGGCAGCCAGGGCGCGCGGGTGCTGTCGAACATCGTGCCCGAGGCCATCGCCGGCCTGCCGGACGACCTGCGCGCCCGCCTGTCGGTCAGCCACCAGGCCCGCGCCGAGGATGCCGAGCGCGTCACCGCCGCCTATGCCGCGGCCGGCGTCAATGCCGAGGTCCGGCCCTTTTTCGACGACGTGCCCCGCCGCCTTGCCGAATCCCAGTTGGTCGTCAGCCGGGCCGGGGCCTCGTCCATCGCCGACATCACCGTGGTCGGCCGTCCGGCGATCCTGATCCCCTATGCCGCGGCGACCGGCGACCACCAGACCGCCAACGCCCGTGCCCTTGCGGAATCCGGCGCGGCGATCCTTTTGCCCGAATCCGTGCTTGACGCCGAGAGCCTCAGGCGCGACATCCGGGACATCCTTTCCGACAGCGCCCGCGCCACCGCCATGGCAGCTGCCGCGCTAACGCTTGCCCGCCCCGACGCGGCGCAGCGCCTTGCAGATCTAGTGACGGAACCGACCCGATGAACGCAGCGACCAAACTTCCGGGCGAGCTTGGCCCCATCCATTTCGTCGGCATCGGCGGCATCGGCATGTCCGGCATCGCCGAGGTGCTGATGACGCTGGGCTACCAAGTGCAGGGCTCGGACGCGAAACGCTCGAAGATCACCGACCGGCTGGAGGCGCTGGGCGCCACCGTATTCGAGGGTCAGCGCGCTGAAAACATTGGCGAAGCGGGCGTGGTGGTGATCTCGACCGCGATCAAGAAGGGCAACCCCGAACTGGAAGAGGCGCGCCGCCGCGGCCTGCCCGTGGTGCGCCGGGCCGAGATGCTGGCCGAGCTGATGCGGCTGAAATCCAACGTCGCCATCGCCGGCACCCATGGCAAGACCACGACCACCACCATGGTCGCGACGCTGCTGGACGCGGGCGGCTTCGATCCGACGGTCATCAATGGCGGCGTCATCCATGCCTATGGCAGCAATGCCCGCGCCGGCGCCGGCGAATGGATGGTGGTCGAGGCCGACGAATCGGACGGCAGCTTCAACCGCCTGCCCGCGACCATCGCCATCGTGACCAATATCGACCCCGAGCACATGGAGCATTGGGGCAGCTTCGACGCGCTGCGCAAGGGTTTCCAGGACTTCGTCTCGAACATCCCCTTCTACGGGCTGGCCGTCTGCTGCACCGACCACCCCGAGGTGCAGTCGCTGGTCGGCCGGCTGACCGACCGCCGCGTCGCGACCTTCGGCTTCAACGCCCAGGCCGACGTGCGCGCCGTGAACCTGCGCTACGAGAACGGCGTGGCGCATTTCGACATCGCCCTGCAGGGCGAGGCCGAGCTGAACGACGGCGAGATCCCGGTGATCGAGGGCTGCACCCTGCCGATGCCGGGCGACCACAATGTCAGCAATGCGCTGGCCGCGGTGGCCGTCGCCCGCCACCTGGGCATGAAGCGCGCCCAGATCCGCGAGGCGCTGGCGCGCTTCGGCGGGGTCAGCCGCCGCTTTACCCGCGTGGGCGAGGTGGGGGGGGTCACCATCATCGACGACTATGGCCACCACCCGGTCGAGATCGCGGCGGTGCTGAAGGCCGCGCGCCAGGCGACCAGGGGCCGGGTCATCGCCGTGCATCAGCCGCATCGCTATTCGCGGCTTTCCAACCTCTTCGACGATTTCTGCACCTGCTTCAACGAAGCCGATGTCGTCGCCATCGCCGAGGTCTATTCGGCGGGCGAGGAACCGATCCCCGGCGCCTCGCGCGACGACCTGGTCGCCGGGCTGATCGCCCACGGCCACCGCCACGCCCGCGCGGTGATGGACGAGGGCGACCTGGAACGGCTGGTGCGCGAACAGGCGCGGCCGGGCGACATGGTGGTCTGCCTGGGCGCCGGCACCATCTCGACCTGGGCCAACAACCTGCCCGAGCGGCTGACGGAGAAGGCCGCGTGATCGCGCTGGCCAGCCATCCCGCCACCGCGGCGCTTTGCGCCCTGCTTTGGGGCGTGATGGCCTGCCTTCTGCCCTTCGTGCGGCTGCGCTGGCGCCATTCGGCGCTTTGGGCGCTGGTGCTGTGCGGCGTGCCGGTGCTGGGCTGGCTGACCTATCTGTGCGGGCCCGGCTTCGGCGTGCTGTTCCTGGCGCTCGGCCTGTCGCTGCTGGTCTGGCCGCCCTTCGATGCGCGCCGCCGGCGCGCGCTTGCGCAGCGCGGCCTGCGCTAGGGACCGCCGGCGATGATGGTGGCATGGCTGATCGTCGCCGTCACGGTGGCGCTGGCCGCCGCCATCGGCATCCTGCGTGCCGGCGCCCGCTCGTTCCGGGTGCTGGGGGGCGAACTGGCCCTGCTGCTCGGCGCGGCCTGGCTTTGCTATCTGATCGGCGACGGCAAGACCGGCGGCTATCTGGCCGGGATCATCGGCGCGCTGCTGTCGCTCTTGCTGCTGATCGCGGCGGGGGGCCTGGCCGCAGGCGCGCTGCTGCGCTGGGTTCACGACCGCCTGCGGCCGCCGCCGGTCCTTCGCGCGCCGTTCTCGCAGCCCTGGGACATCGTCGGCCTGGGCTGCTTCGCCGCGCTGGCGGTGGTCCTCAGCGCGCTGGAATGACAGGAAACGGGATGAAAAAGGGGGACGAGATGACGGAAAGCAGGATGCGGGTCCGGGCAGGGCTGGGCGCGATGCTGGCGCTTGCCCTGGCCGGGCTTGCCGGCTGCGGCCGCGGCGGCATGAGCGAGCTGGAATGCATGGAGCGGGCGATCTATTTCGAAGCGAACCGTTCCAGCCGCGACGGCATGATCGCCGTCGGCAACGTGGTCATGAACCGCGTCAGGGCGCAGGGCTATCCCAACACGGTTTGCGGCGTGGTCGGGCAAAAGGGCCAGTTCGCGCCGGGCGTCCTGACCCGGCGAATGGATTCGAAATCCCTGCCGGCGGTGCGCGAGGCCGCGATCGCGGTCCTGCGCGGCGAAAGGCAGCCGGGGATTGGCAACGCCATGTTCTTCCACCAGAAGGATCACCGCTTTTCCTATGACAACATGCACTATGTCCTGGTGGCCGGTGGGAATGCCTTCTACGAAAAGCGCAAGAGCCATCTTGTGACCCAGCCCGTGCCTCCGGCCCCGGTGGACGGGCTGCGCTAGATGCGCGGCGCGTCTCGGCAGGCCGCAGCCGGAACCCTGGCGAGACGCGCCGGAAAGCGGCTGCGGCATGCGGGCCGGATTGACGGCGCGCGCAACGCTGATTAACCACCGCGCCATGACCCAGACGCCTCCCGCGCCCCGCGGCGCCCTGACCCCGAACCGGGCCCTTGCCGACCTGACCTGGCTGCGCGTCGGCGGGCCGGCCGACTGGCTGTTCCAGCCCGCGGACGAAGCGGATCTGGCCGAATTCCTGCGCGGCCTCGACCCTTCGCTGCCGGTCTTTGCCATGGGCGTCGGCTCGAACCTGATCGTGCGCGACGGCGGCATTCGCGGCGTGGTGATCCGGCTGGGGCGCGGCTTCAACGGCATTTCCTGCGAGGGCGGCATCGTCACCGCGGGTGCGGCGGCGCTGGACGCCCATGTCGCGCGCCGCGCGGCCGAGGCGGGGCTGGACCTGACCTTCCTGCGCACCATCCCCGGCAGCATCGGCGGCGCGGTGCGGATGAACGCGGGCTGCTATGGCAGCTATGTCGCCGACCACCTGGTCTCGGTCCGCGCCGTGGCCCGCGACGGCAGCCTGCACGAGATCGCGGCCGCCGACCTGCGCCTCGGCTATCGCCATTCCGAGATCCCCGAGGGCTGGGTCGTGACCGAGGCCCGCTTTCGCGCCGAGCCGGGCGACCCCGCGGGACTGGCCGCGCGGATGGAGGAACAGCTGGCGCGCCGCGATGCGAGCCAGCCCACGCGCGAACGCAGCGCCGGCTCGACCTTTCGCAACCCGGCCGGGTTTTCCTCGACCGGGCGGGCGGATGACAGCCACGAGCTGAAGGCCTGGTCGCTGATCGACGCCGCCGGCCTGCGCGGCCACCGCCTGGGCGGGGCGCAGATGTCGGAAAAGCACCCGAACTTCCTGCTGAACGCCGACGGCGCCACCGCCGCCGAGCTGGAGGCCCTGGGCGAACTGGTCCGGCAGAAGGTGTGCGAAACCAGCGGGCACGAGCTGCAATGGGAAGTCATCCGCGTAGGCCAGCCCTAGGAACCGGCCGTAACCCGCCGTCATTGCCGGAAATATCGCGCGAGACGCGAAAAGGGACTTTTGCGATTCCGCCCAAGCGGCTATCCTGACCCGACAAATACCCGGATCAACCGGGGAGCATGAGGCAGAACATTGGCGGGCAGGTCGAGCAGGTCGGCCCCGAAAGTCGTAGTCCTGATGGGCGGACCCTCGGCCGAGCGCGAGGTTTCGCTCTCGTCGGGGCGTGAATGCGCGGTTGCGCTGCGGCAGGCGGGCTATGAAGTCGTCGAATTGGACGCGGGCAGGGATCTGCCCGCGCGTCTGGCCGAACACGCGCCGGACGTGGTCTTCAACGCGCTGCATGGCCGCTGGGGCGAGGACGGCTGCGTGCAGGGCCTGCTGGAATGGCTGGGCTGGCGCTATACCCATTCCGGCGTGCTGGCCTCGGCCCTGGCCATGGACAAGACCCGCGCCAAGGACGTGCTGCGCCTTGCCGGCCTGCCGGTGCTGGACAGCCTGATCGCCGATGCCGCCGAGGTGCGCGCCCGCCACGTCATGGTGCCGCCCTATGTGGTCAAGCCCAACGACGAGGGCTCTTCGGTCGGGGTCTATATCGTGCATGAGGCCGCGAACGGCCCGCCGCAGCTTTCCGACCGGATGCCCGCGCGGGTCATGGTGGAAACCTATGCGCCGGGGCGCGAGCTGACCGTGGCCGTGCTGGGCGACCGCGCGCTTGGCGTGACCGAGATCGTGACCGAGGGCTGGTACGACTACGATGCCAAATACAAGCCCGGCGGCTCGCGCCATGTCATCCCCGCCGAGATCCCGCCGGAAATCGCCGCCGCCTGCCGCGACCAGGCCGTGCGTGCGCACCAGGCCCTGGGCTGCCGCGGGCTGACCCGCACCGATTTCCGCTGGGACGAAAGCCGCGGGCTGGGCGGGCTGATCATCCTCGAGGTGAACACCCAGCCCGGCATGACCCCCACCTCGCTTGCCCCCGAGCAGGCGGCCCATGCCGGCATGGACTTTCCCGCGCTCTGCCGCTGGATCGTCGAGGAGGCGCTATGCAGGGCCTGAACCCCTTCCACCGCGGCCAGGGGCCGGGCGGGCGGCCGGCGCCGGTGCGCCCTGCGCCCGCGCGCCCCGCCCCGGTGGCGCCGCGCACGCCGCGCAAGGATCCGGCGCCCTCGCGCCTGGCCTACCGGCTGAACCGGATGATGCTGCGGCCGCTGGTGCGGCGGCTGGTGCATGTCGGCCTGCCCGCCTTTCTGGCGGCGCTGGTGGCGGGGATCTGGCTGTCGGACGACACGCGCCGGGCCAACCTGACCGGCGGCATCGACGCCATCGTGGACCGCATCCAGCACCGCGACGAGTTCATGGTCAGGATGATGACCATCGAGGGCGCCTCGCCCGCGGTGGACAAGGGGCTGCGCGCCATGCTGCCGGTGGACCTGCCGGCCTCGAGCTTCGACATCGACCTGGAAAAGCTGCGCGAGCGGGTGCTGAAGCTCGATGCGGTCGAGGCGGTGGACCTGCGCATCAAGCCGGGCGGGGTGCTGTCGGCCGTGGTCACGGAACGGGTGCCGGCGCTGCTGTGGCGCCATGCCCGCGGCATCGAGCTGCTGGACAAGACCGGGCACCGCGTCGCCTCGGTCACGGGGCGCGAGGTGCGCGGCGACCTGCCGATCATCGCCGGCGAGGGCGCCGACCGCGCCGCGGCCGAGGCGCTGGCGCTGATCGACGCCGCCGGGCCGATCCTGCCGCGGCTGCGCGGGCTGGAGCGCATGGGCGAGCGGCGCTGGGACGTGGTGCTGGACCGCGGCCAGCGCATCAAGCTGCCCGAGGAAAAGGCGCTTCAGGCGCTGGAGCGCGCCATCGCGCTGGACCGCGCGCTGCACATGCTGGACCGCGACCTTTCGGTCGTCGACCTGCGGCAGGAGGCGCGCCCGGTGGTGCGGCTGGGGATGGAGGCGCAGAACGCCATCCGCCGTGCCCGCGGCCAGCCGCAACTGGGCCCCGACGGGTTGCCGCTGCCGCCCGAGGCAACGGCCGGCAAGGCGGCGAAGACCGCGAAGAAAAGCGGCTGACAGCGCAAGGAGGCAGGTGAGATGAAGGATCTGTATCAGGGCCAGCGGGCCATGCGGAACATGCGCCGCCAGGCCATGCAGCGCGGCGTCATCGCGGTTCTGGACATCGGAACCTCGAAGATCGCCTGCCTGGTGCTGCAATTCGACGGCCCGAGCCAGTTCCGCGAGACGGACGGCGTCGGCCCCATGGCCGGCCAGTCGAATTTCCGCGTCATCGGCACCGCCACCACCCGCTCGCGCGGGATGCGCTATGGCGAGATCGAGACCATGGCCGAGACCGAGCGCGCCATCCGCACCGTGATCCAGTCGGCGCAGAAGGTGGCGGGCGTGCGCGTCGACCACGTCATCGCCTGCATCTCGGGCGCGCGCCCGGCCAGCTATGGCCTGGCCGGCGAGATCGTGCTGCCCGCCGGCAAGGTGGGCGAGGGCGACGTGGCCCGCGTGCTGGCCGCCTGCGAGGTGCCCGATTTCGGCCGCGGCCGCGAGGTGCTGCACGCCCAGCCGGTGAACTTTGCCCTCGACGGCCGCTCGGGGCTGTCGGACCCGCGCGACCAGTCGGGCGGCCGGCTGGCCTGCGACATGCACGTGCTGACCATCGACGGCGATGCGGCCAGCAACCTGGTGCATTGCATCCGGCGCTGCGACATGGAACTGGCGGGCGTGGCCTCGGCCTCATACGCCTCGGGGCTTGCCGCGCTGGTCGAGGACGAGCAGGAGCTGGGCGCCGCCTGCATCGACCTGGGCGGCGGCACGACGGGCGTTTCGGTCTTCATCAAGAAGCACATGATCTTTGCCGATGCCGTCCGCTTCGGCGGCGAGCTGATCACCCAGGACATCGCCAAGGGGCTGCGCGTCAGCCATGCCGTGGCCGAGCGGCTCAAGACCCTGCACGGCGGGCTCGAGGCCACCGGCCGCGACGACCGCGAGATGATCGAGCTGGGCGGCGAGACCGGCGACTGGGACACCGACCGCCGCAGCGTCAGCCGCGCCGACCTGATCGGCATCATGCGGCCGCGGGTCGAGGAGATCCTGGAAAAGGTGGGCGAGATCCTGGACGCGGCGGGCTTCGACTATATGCCCTCGCGCCAGATCGTGCTGACCGGCGGCGGCAGCCAGATTCCGGGGCTCGATGCGCTGGCCTCGCGCATGCTGGGGCAGAACGTGCGCATCGGCCGGCCGCTGCGCATCCAGGGCCTGCCGCATAACGCGACCGCGCCGGGCTTTTCCTCGGCCATCGGATTGGCGCTGCTGACGGCGCATCCGCAGGACGAATGGTGGGACTTCGACATGCCCGCCGAACACTATCCGGCGCGCAGCCTGCGCCGGGCCTATCGCTGGTTCCGCAACAACTGGTAGGGGCGCGGAACCCGGATGCGGTGGTGTGGGCCGGCGCCTCCACCACATGCAGCAGAATGGGCAAGATGCCGCCGAAAACCCCAGCATCCACCGCGATATTTGGTGTGCGGGGTGTGTTTTTCGGGTGACGCTCGGCGCGAATCTGGCTAGGCTGGCCGGTATACGGGGATTCGACCGGACTGCGCACATGTCCGGCGCAACAGATGAAGGCAGGCGAGACATGGAACGGCAGATTCACCTGATGCTGAATGATGACCAGGAACTGAAGCCGCGCATTACCGTCTTCGGCGTCGGTGGTGCGGGTGGCAATGCGGTCAACAACATGATCGACAAGCAGCTGGAGGGGGTCGAGTTCGTCGTGGCGAACACCGACGCCCAGGCGCTGCAATCCTCCAAGGCGGAAAGCCGCATCCAGATCGGCCCGAAAGTGACCGAGGGGCTGGGCGCCGGCGCCAAGCCCTCGATCGGGGCCAAGGCCGCCGAAGAGACGATCGAGGACATCGTCGATCATCTGATGGGCGCGCATATGTGCTTCATCACCGCCGGCATGGGCGGCGGCACCGGCACCGGCGCCGCCCCGATCATCGCCCAGGCCGCGCGCGAGATGGGCATCCTGACCGTCGGCGTCGTGACCAAGCCCTTCCAGTTCGAGGGCACCAAGCGCATGCGCCAGGCCGAGGAAGGCGTCGAGGCGCTGCAGAAGGTCGTCGACACGCTGATCATCATCCCCAACCAGAACCTGTTCCGGCTGGCCAACGAAAAGACCACCTTCACCGAAGCCTTCGCCATGGCCGACGACGTGCTTTACCAGGGTGTCAAGGGCGTGACCGACCTGATGGTGCGGCCGGGCCTGATCAACCTGGACTTCGCCGACGTGCGCGCGGTGATGGACGAGATGGGCAAGGCGATGATGGGCACCGGCGAGGCCTCGGGCGAGAACCGCGCCGTGCAGGCGGCCGAAAAGGCCATCGCCAACCCGCTCCTGGACGAAATCAGCCTGAACGGCGCCAAGGGCGTGCTGATCAACATCACCGGCGGCTACGACCTGACGCTCTTCGAGATGGACGAGGCGGCCGAGAAGATCCGCGAGAAGGTCGATGCGGATGCGAACATCATTGTCGGCTCGACGCTGGACCCGTCGATGGAGGGCTCGATCCGCGTCTCGGTCGTCGCGACCGGCATCGACGCTTCGGCGGCCGAGGTTCCGGTGCCGCGCCGCGGCATGAAGGAGCCGCTGACCCAGAACCCCGTCGTGGCGCAGAAACCGGCCGAGGAAGAGCTGCCGGTTCCGCCGCGCCGCACCGCGCCCCTGGCCGAGCCCGCCCCGGCGGCGCGCGTCCAGCCCTCGGCCCCTGCCGCGCGCTATGACGAGGAAGACATGCCGCGTCCGGCCTACCAGCCCGAGCTGCGCCAGCCCGCCGCGCCCAGCGACGCGCTGAACGGCGATGCGGGCGGCTTCGTTGCCCCCACCCGGCCGCAGGCCCCGGCCGGCACGCCCTCGGATGCGGTGATGCAGCGCCTGGCCGCCGCCGTCCAGAAGGCGCCCGAGCGCCAGGCCGCGGCCCAGAACCGCGCCGCCCAGCAGCAGCCGCAGCCGGCCGAGCAGGGCCGCGCCCAGGGCCGCATGGGCGGGCTGAGCCGGATGCTGGAGCGCATCTCGGGCCATGGCGAGCAGGCCGACAAGCCCGCGCCCTCGACCATCGCCGAGCGCGTGAACGAGCGTGTCGCCGCCCGCAACCGCGGCGGTTTCGACGCCGGTTTCGACGATCTGGCCAGCCCCGACCGGGCCGGCGACAATGTCGAGATCCCCGCTTTCCTGCGCCGCCAGGCGAATTGAGCCGATCACAAAATTCCGGCGACGATTTCGTGAAGGACCGCTTCGGCGGTCCTTTTTTCTTTGCTGGATCAAGGTATTGGCGGTTCCGACCGGGGCCGGGGCGCAAGCCGGGGTCGATTGTTTCACCCCGTTACAAAAGGTTATTTGAGCAATCGGCGGGGGATGCCTAACTGATCCTTGCGCCGCGGATTTCTTGCCGTGGCACGCTCAGTTCACAAGAATCGGCAGGCAAGACCATGCAGACCACCATCGCTCAGAAAGCCCAGTTCCGCGGCGTCGGACTGCATTCGGGTGCGGCCGTGCGGCTGGCGATCCTGCCGGCGCCGGCGGACCATGGCATCGTCTTCGTGCGCACCGACCTGGACCGCGCCCGGATTCCGGCGCGCTGGGACCATGTCACGCCATCGCAGCTTTGCACCCTGCTGGACAACGGCCGCGGCGCCACCGTCTCGACGGTCGAGCATGTGATGGCCGCGCTGTCGGGCACCGGCATCAACAATGCCGTGGTCGAGGTGAACGGGCCGGAAGTGCCGATTCTCGACGGCTCCGCCGCCCCCTTCGTGCAGGGCATCCTGGAAGCCGGGCTGCGCCAGCAGGCGGCGCCCCTGCGCGCGATCCGCATCCTGCGCGAGGTCGAGGTGCGGCAGGGCGAGGCTTTCGCCCGCCTCTCGCCCGCCGACCACCTGGAGATCCATTTCGACATCGACTTCGTGGACGCGGCGATCGGCCATCAGGAAAAGCGCCTCGACATGGCCAACGGCAGCTTCGTGCATGAGCTGATGGACAGCCGCACCTTCTGCCGGCAGGCCGACGTGGTGCAGATGCAGAAGAACGGCCTGGCGCTTGGCGGCACCTACCTGAACGCGGTGGTCGTGGACGGCGACCGGGTGCTGTCGCCGGGCGGCCTGCGCCACCGCGACGAGGCCGTGCGCCACAAGATGCTGGACGCGGTGGGCGACCTTGCGCTGGCCGGGGCGCCGCTGCTGGCGCGCTATACCGGCCACCGCGCCGGCCACGCCATGACCAACAAGCTGCTGCGCGCGCTTTTCGCCCAGCCCGATGCCTGGGAATGGGTCACGCTGACCCCGGCGATGGAAAGCCGCCAGCCCGGCGCCGGGGTGATCGCCTCGGCTGCGCGCCTCGCTTCCCGCACCCGTCAGCTGGCCGTCGCCTGAAGGTGGCGGCCCTGCGCCGTTTTTGCCGTTTTGGCATTTTGCGCAGCCCGATTTTCTGTGCTAGGACGACCGGGCCGCGCGGGCCTTCCGCCCATGCGGCGGCGTGAATTTCTGACGGGCGGTATGGAATGACAGGCATCAGATCGGGTTCCTTGGTCGCGGCTGTGCTGTCGTTGGGCCTGCTGGCGGGCTGTTCGGGCGGTGCGGGGAACAAGCCCGAATCATTCGAGAATTTTACCGCCGAACAGATCTACAAGCGCGGCGAATACGAGCTTGAGAACTCGCGCAGGCCCAAGGACGCGGTGCAGTATTTCTCCGAGGTCGAGCGGCTTTACCCCTATTCCGAATGGGCCAAGCGCGCACTGATCATGCAGGCCTATGCCTATCACCGCGCCCGCGACTACGAAGAGGCGCGGGGCGCCGCGCAGCGCTTCATCGACACCTATCCGGGCGATGCGGACGCGGCCTATGCGAAATACCTGCTGGCGCTCAGCTATTACGACCAGATCGACGAGGTCGGGCGCGACCAGGGCCTGACCTTCCAGGCGCTCCAGGCGCTGCGCGAGGTAATCGAGCAATATCCCGACACTGAATACGCCCGCTCGGCCATCCTGAAATTCGACCTGGCCTTCGACCATCTCGCCGCCAAGGAAATGGAGATCGGCCGCTACTACCTCAAGCGCGGCCATTACACCGCGGCGATCAACCGCTTCCGCGTCGTGGTCGAGGAGTTCCAGACCACCTCCCATACCCCCGAGGCGCTGATGCGCCTGGTCGAGGCCTATCTGGCGCTTGGCCTGAACGACGAGGCGCAGACGGCGGGCGCGATCCTGGGCCACAACTTCCAGTCCTCGCCCTTCTATCAGGATGCCCATGCGCAACTGCGCGGCCGCGGCCTGCAGGCCGAAGCGCGCGGCGACAGTTGGCTGACGCGGGTCTATCGCCAGGTCATCCAGGGCAAGTGGCTGTAAGCGGGCGATGCTGCGGCATCTCGACATCCGCGACATGTTGCTGATCGACCGGCTGGAACTGGAGTTCCGGCCGGGCCTCAACGTGCTGACCGGCGAGACGGGGGCGGGCAAGTCGATCCTGCTCGACTGCCTGGGCTTCGTGCTGGGCTGGCGCGGCCGCGCCGACCTGGTGCGCGCCGGCGCCAGCCAGGGCGAGGTAACGGCGGTCTTCGACCTGCCGCCCGGCCATCCCGCCCGCACCCTGCTGGACGAGGCGGGCTTTCCGGTCTCGGACGAGCTGATCATCCGCCGGGTGAATGCGCTGGACGGGCGCAAGACCGGCTGGATCAACGACCGCCGCGCCTCGGGCGAGGTGCTGCGTACGCTTTCGGAACTGCTGGTCGAGCTGCATGGCCAGCATGACGACCGCGGCCTCTTGAACCCGCGCGGTCACCGGCTGCTGCTGGATGCCTTTGCCGGGGTGGACCTGGGGCCGGTCCGTGCTGCCTGGGCCGCCCGGCGCGAGGCCCGCGCGGCGCTGGAACGGGCCGAGGCGGCGCTGGCCGCGGCGAAGGGCGAAGAGGATTTCCTGCGCCATGCCGTGGCCGAACTCGACAAGCTCGACCCGCAGCCGGGCGAGGAGGCGGAACTGGACACCCGCCGCCGCGCCATGCAGGGCGCCGAGCGCATCCGCGAGGACGTGGCGCGGGCCTTGCAGGCGCTGGGGCCGCAAGGGGCCGAGGGCGCGATGCTGGATGCCGCGCGCTGGCTCGACGGTGCCGCCGAGCGGGCCGAGGGCCGGCTGGAGACGCCCGCGGCCGCGCTGCAGCGGGCGCTGATCGAACTGGGCGAGGCGGCCTCGGGCGTCGAAGCGGCGCTGGAGGCGATGGATTTCGACCCGCGCGACCTCGAGACGACCGAGGAACGGCTGTTCGCGCTGCGCGCGCTTGCGCGCAAGCATGAGGTGCTGGCCGACGACCTGGCAGGGCTGGCCGACACGCTGCGGGAACGGCTGGGCCGGATCGACGCGGGCGAGGGGGATCTGGCGCGCCTGCGCGAGGCCGTGGCGGCGGCCGACGCCGCCTATGGCGCGGCGGCGGTGGGGCTGAGCGACCGGCGCGCCACGGCTGCCAAGCGGCTCGATGCCGCGATGGCGGCCGAACTCGCGCCGCTGAAGATGGAGCGCGCGGTCTTCGAAACCCGGCTTGCCGAGGCCGAGCCAGGCCCCGAGGGCCGCGACGCGGTGGCCTTCACCGTCGCCACCAATCCGGGCGCCCCGGCCGGGCCGCTGGACCGCATCGCCTCGGGCGGCGAGCTGTCGCGCTTTCTGCTGGCGCTCAAGGTCTGCCTGGCGCGCGGCAATGACGCGCTGGTGCTGATCTTCGACGAAATCGACCGCGGCGTCGGCGGCGCCACCGCCGATGCGGTCGGCCGGCGGCTGGCGCGGCTGGCCGAGGGCGCGCAGGTGCTGGTCGTTACCCATAGCCCGCAGGTCGCGGCGCTTGGCGGGCATCATTTCCGGGTCGCGAAATCGGTCGAGGGCGGCATGACCACCTCGAACGTCGCCGCGCTGACCGCCAGCCAGCGCATCGAGGAAATCGCCCGCATGCTCGCCGGCGAAGAGATCACCCCCGCCGCCAAGGCGGCCGCGCGCGCGCTGCTCGAACCCTAGGCCCGGCCCTGGACGCGGCCGAATCGCGCCCCGCGGCCGCGGCGATGCGCGGTGGATCGCGCGGGCCAGCCCGGCGCTGCCATGCCGCGCATGCCGGCCGGTTGTGACATGAAATCGACAACCGGGCCGCGGCGGGCAAATTTTCGGTGCCGCCGGCAAGCCCAGGATGGAAATACCTTTGCAATCTAGTAAGGATTTCGGACCCGGACGCTTTCCGGGCAGATCAGCGGGGCAGGGTGTCGATCGGCGAGAATCCCAGATGCGAGTTCCATGCGCTTTATGCCGCTCATCACGGCTGGCTGCATGGCTGGCTGCGCGGCAAGCTGGGCGACAGCGGCGATGCGGCGGATCTGGCCCATGACACCTTCCTGCGGCTGCTGGCCTCGCGCCGCTCGCAACTGGGCGACCGGCCCCGCGCGCTTCTGACCCATATCGCCAAGGGCCTGCTGGCCGATCACTGGCGGCGCCGGCGCGTCGAAAGGGCCTATCAGCAGGCCATCGCCCATCTGCCCGCCCCTGCGGTTCCGCCCGCCGAAGAGCAGATGCTGGTCATCGAGGCCCTGATGCGGATCGACGCCATGCTGGCGCGGCTGCCGGCCTTTACCCGCGAGGTCTTTTTGCTGGCCCAGCTGGACGGGCTGACCCTGCAGCAGATCGCCCAGCGGGTGCAGGCGCCGGTCATCACCGTCAGGCGGCATGTCCGCAAGGCGCTGCTGGCCTGCATGGAGGCGGCCTGACATGGCGCAGCCTTGCGGGGACGCCTTGCTGGAGGAAGCCGCCGACTGGGCCATGGCCATGCGCTACGGCGCCCCCGGCGAGGTCGACCGCGCCGCCTTCGACCGCTGGCTGGCCCAGGGCCCGCAGCATGCCGCGGCCTGGGCGCGGGCGCAGGCGGTGTTCCAGACCTTCGACCGGCTGCCGCGCGGGCTGGGCCAGGATGTCCTGCGCACCATCGAACCGCAGCCCGACCGGCGCCGGGCGCTTGGCCTGCTGGGCGGCCTGCTGCTCGTCCCGCCGGCCGGGGCCTTGGTCTGGCAGCAGCCCTGGCGGAAATGGCGCGCCGACGTGGCCACGGCGGTGGGCGAGCGCAAGGCGCTGGACCTGCCCGACGCCTCGGAACTGGTGCTGAACACCGACAGCGCGGCGGACATCACCTTTACCGCCGCCGAGCGGCGCATCCACCTGCACAGCGGCGAGATCCTGGTCACGACCCATGCCGATCCCGCGCCGGCCCTGCGTCCGCTGCTGGTCGCCACGGCCTTTGGCGAGATCCGGGCGCTGGGAACCCGCTTCAGCGTGCGGCACCTGGAAAACGACCTGGCGCGGGTCTCGGTCTTTCGCCATGCGGTCGAGATCCGGCCGCTGGATGCCCCGCCCCATGTCCTGCGCCAGGGCGAGCAGGCGGATTTCGGCCGCGGCGGCGTCAGGCGACCGGCGGCGGTGGATGACAGCGCGGCGATCTGGGAACAGGGCATGCTGCTGGCGCAGGACATGCGGCTGGGCGAGGTGATCGCCGAGATGGCGCGCTATCGCCATGGCGTGCTGCGCTGCGATCCCGCCGTGGCGGGGATACGGGTCTCGGGGGCGATCTCGCTGGCCGATACGGATCGCGGCCTCGACCTGCTGGCGCAGACCCTGCCGGTGCGCATCCAGCGCCGCACGCCCTGGTGGGTGGTGGTCGCGCCGCGCGCCTGAAAGGCCCGGCGCGGGAAATTTTTTGCCGCCAGGGTGATCACTTTTCGGATCTCGTCCGGTGAATGGGGAAAGGGAGCCAGCCAAGCAGGTATCAGCCCGCTGCCCTTCATCCATTCAAGACAGGACGAAGCAGCATGACTTATCTTACCTGCGCGCCGGTGGCGGTTGCCCGCGCCCTCGCGCTTTCGACCGGGCTATCGGCCCCGCGCGGCGCGGTGCGGGCGCTTCTGGTCGGCACCGCCCTGGGTGCCACGATCACCGCCCCGGCCCTTGCGCAGGCGCGCGACTATGCCATCGGCCCCGGCCGGCTCAGCGACGTGCTGGCGCGCTATGCGGCCGCCTCGGGGGTGCAGCTGGTCTATGAACCCTCGGCGCTGGCGGGGCTGCAAAGCGCCGGCATCCGCGGCAGCTACACGGTCGAGCAGGGCTTTTCCGTCCTGCTGTCCGGCAGCGGCTACCAGCTGCAGCAGGCGGGGCCGCGAAGCTATGTCCTGGTCCGGCCCGGCGCCGCGGCGCCAGCGGGGGCGGGCGATGGCGCGGTGGTCCTGGATACCGTCACCCTGCGCGGCGGCAGCGCCACGACCGAGGGCAGCGGCTCCTATGCCACGCCGTCCGCCAGCATCGCCCGCGGCGCCGAGTCGCTGAAGGAGGTGCCGCAATCGGTCACGGTCCTGACCAGCCAGGCGATCGAGGACCAGGGCCTGACCATGATGTCCGACGCCATGGCCAAGACGCCGGGCATCGTCGCCATCACCGACGGCATGGGCAACCCCGAGTTCCATTCGCGCGGCTTCGTCATCAACAATTACCAGATCGACGGGTTGGGCACCTCGTATGATTCCACATTCCGGCCGGATTTCGACCTGGCGATCTATGACCGGCTGGAAGTGCTGCGCGGGGCCGAGGGGCTGTTTTCCGCCGCGGGCGAGCCGGGCGGCACCATCAACCTGGCGCGCAAGCGCCCGACGGATGAACTGCGCTCGGCGGTGACGCTGGCCTATGGCAGCTGGAACAACCGCCGGCTTGAGGCCGATATCGGCGGCCCGCTGGGGTTCGACGGCCGGTTGCGCGGCCGGCTGGTCGGCGTCTGGCAGGACCGCGACTATTTCTACAAGCCGGCGGATGAGGAAAAGCAGGTTCTCTACGGCATCCTGGAATACGACCTGACGCCCTCGACCACGATCAGCGCCGGGATCAGCTACCAGCGCCAAGACGGCACCATGTGGCAGAGGGGCCTGCCGACCTATACTGACGGCAGCCAGCTTGGCCTGCCGCGCGACGTGGCGCTGACGGTGGACTGGGCCAAGCGCGAGCAGACCATCCGCGAGCTTTTCGCCTCGGTCGAGCATCGGTTCGATTCGGACTGGACGCTCAAGCTCAGCGCCGCGCGGCAACGCTTTGATTTCGATTACCTCAACCTCAGTCTCGGCGGTCCGATCGATCCGGTGACGGGTTCTTTCGGCACGCCGAGCGCCTTTTCCGAAGACGACGGCAACCACTCGGACGGGGTGGACCTGAGCCTTTCGGGTCGCTTCGATGCCTGGGGCCGGGAATACAAGCTGACCATGGGCGCCGACTGGCGGCGCAGCTACGGCAAGCAGTTGCGCAACCGCATCGACACGGCGTTTCCCGAGGGCGAAATCCGTCTGGGCGACTTCCCTGGTCTGGACCTGCCCGCGCCGGTGCGGGGCAGGGCCGGATCCGGTTGGCCGGCATGGGGCGGCAAGCAGCAAGGCATCTATGCCCGGCTGGACATGCAGGCGACCGACAGGATGCATGTCATCGTCGGCGGCCGTTACGGCAACTACAGGCATTCCGAGACTATGGAGGAGTATGACGAGGACGGAAACGTCACCTATCGCGACACCAGCTGGCGCTGGAGCGAAAACGGCATCTTCACGCCCTATGCCGCCGTCACCTATGACCTGACGCCGGACTGGACCGCCTATGCCAGCCTGACCGAGATCTACAAGCCGCAGGGCAACACTTTTGCCGGTCCGCCCGATAACCCGACCCAACTGGACCCGATCACCGGCCGCAACTACGAACTGGGCGCCAAGGGTGCCATCATGGGGGGTGCGCTGAACCTTGCGGCTGCGCTCTATCGCATCGAGCGCCAGGGCGAGAAGGTAGAGGATCCGCGCTATGAGGACGAGCTCGGCACCTATTACCTGCCGTTGGGCGAGATCGTCAGCCAGGGCATCGACCTGGAGGTTTCGGGCGAGGTCGCGCCGGGCTGGCAGGTCTTTGCCGGCTATACCTACAACCATAACAAGAACACGAGGGAGAACGCCGTCTTCAGCGCCCTGACCCCCCGCCACATGTTCAAGCTGTGGACCGACTACAACCTGCCGGGCGACTGGTCGAAATGGACCTTCGGCGGCGGGGTGACGGTGAAAAGCCGGCACGCGAACAGCGGCACCTATTGGTTGCGCGGCCCCGACGGCAACTGGACCCAGCCCGAGTTCGAGATCAGGCAGGGCGGCTATTCGGTCTGGGATGCGCATGTGCAATACCAGATCGACGAGCAATGGGCGCTGGCGCTGAACGTCAACAACGTCTTCGACAAAACCTATTACGCCACCATCGGCACCCCTGGCGGCGGCAATTGGTATGGCGAGCCCCGGAATGCCACGCTGACCCTGCGCGGCCGGTTCTGAGGCGTGCCGCAAGCCGTCGGCCGGGCTTTCCCCGGCCGATGCGCGCCCGCCTTGGCCTGTTGCGCTTGGGCCGGGGCGGTCCTAAACAGCAGGGACGCCATGTGCAGGGCCGCCGGTCCCCCGACCGTCGCCATCGGACCCTCGCAAAGCCAGATCGCCGCGCCGCCTGCGGCGAAGGTTGCAGGCGTTCCTCATCACTTTCGACGCGATCCGGCCGGATCGGATCTTCCTGTTTTCGGGCACCGAATGGACCCTGTGCATGAACGCGCTTCTACAGTCCGAGACTGACCTGCCCCTGCCCGCGCAAGCACCCGCCCGCCGCGGCCGCCGCGCCCTGCTGGCCGTGCTGGCGCTGGCCGCCCTAGCCGGCGCGGGGCTGTGGCATCTGCGCGGCGGGCCGCCCGCCGTCGCCTATGACACCGCGCCGGTCATGCGCCGCGACCTGGAAAACGCCGTGACCGCCTCGGGCCGGATCGAGCCGCATGCCCATGTCGATGTCGGCGCGCAGGTCTCGGGGCAATTGCGCCGGCTGCATGTCGCGGCCGGCGACCGGGTCGAGGCCGGGCAGCTCTTGGCCGAGATCGACGCCGAGGTGCAGGCGGCGCAGGTCGAGGGCTTGCAGGCCGAACTGGCCCGCCTGGCCGCCGAGCGCAGCGAATTGCAGGCGCAGCTGGGCTTTGCCGAGCGCCAGGCCGGGCGGCATTCCTCGCTGGCCGGGCGCAGCAGCAGCCGGGTGACGCTGGAAGAGGCCGAGCGCGACCGCGACGTGCTGCGCGCCCGGATCGAGGCGCTGGACGCCACCATCCGCCGCAGCCGCGCCGGGTTGCGGGCCGAGGAGGCGACGCTGGCCCGCTCGCGCATCACCTCGCCCATGGCCGGCACCGTGGTCGCCGCCCTGGCGCGCGAGGGCCAGACCCTGAACGCCAATTACGACACGCCGCTGATCCTGCGCATTGCCGACCTGGCCACCATGACGGTGCGCAGCGACGTCTCCGAGGCGGATGTGGTGCATCTGCGCCCCGGCATGCCGGTCTGGTTCACCACGCTCGGCTTTCCCGACCGCAAGCATCGCGCCACCCTGCGCCAGGTGCTGCCCGCGCCGCCGGTCAAGGAGGGCGAGGAGGCCAATTCCGTCGTCACCTACGTGGCGCTGTTCGACATCGCCAATCCGGGCGGCGCGCTGCTTTCGGGCATGACCGCGCAGGTCTTCTTCGTCACCGAAAGCGCGGCGGATGTGCTGGCCATCCCGGTCTCGGCGCTGGACGAGGACGGGGCCGTGCGCGTTCTCAGTGCGGCCGGAACGCCCGAAACCCGCCACCCCCGGACCGGAATGCGCACCCGCTCCCATGTCGAGATCACCTCGGGGCTGGAGGAAGGCGAGCTGGTGATCACCGGAGAACGCCCCACCGAGGGCGAGCCTTTGCTGAGGATCGCACCGTGACCGCCCCGGCGGATGACCTTCCGCTGATCCGCATCCGCGGGTTGCACCGGGTCTTCGGCGAGGGTGCGGCGCGCGCCCATGTGCTGCGCGGCATCGACCTCGACATCCGCGCGGGCGAGTTCGTGGCCATCGTCGGCACCTCGGGGTCCGGCAAGTCGACGCTGATGAACATCCTCGGCCTCTTGGACCGGCCGACGGCGGGCAGCTATCACCTGGCCGGGCAGGACGTGGCGCGGCTGTCGCGCGACGCGCAGGCGGGGCTGCGCAATCGCCTCTTCGGCTTCGTCTTCCAGCAATACAACCTGATCCCGACGCTGACGGCGCTGGAGAATGTCGCGCTGCCCGCCAGCCATGCCGGGGCCGCGCGCGAGGCGCGGCGGGCGCGGGCGGCGGCGCTGCTGGAAAGCCTCGGGCTGGGGCACCGGATGGGGGCGCGTCCCGCGCAGATGTCGGGCGGCCAGCAGCAGCGCGTGTCCATCGCGCGGGCGCTGATGAACGGCGGCGCGGTGATCCTGGCGGACGAGCCGACCGGCGCGCTCGACGCCGAAAGCGGCCGGCAGGTCATGCGGCTGCTGTCGGATCTTGCCGCCAAGGGCCATACGGTGATCCTGATCACCCATGACGCCGACATCGCCGCCCGCGCCGGTCGGGTGATCCGCGTGGCCGAGGGGCGGATCGCCGGCGACAGCGGCTTTGCCCCGCCGGCCGAGCCCGCCCCGGCGTTGCCGCCGCCGGTCCACCGCCGCCCGGCGCTTCTCTCTACCCTGCGCGAGGCCGCCCGCGCGGCCTTTGCCGCCATCGCCGCCAGCCCGGTGCGCACCGCGCTGACGCTGTCGGGTATCGTCATCGGCGTGGCCTCGGTGGTCGCTATGCTGGCCATCGGCCGCGGCGCGCAGGAGGAGTTCATCCGCCGCGCCTCGGCCATCGGCACCAACTGGGTCGTGGTCAGCTCGGACCAGGACACGCGCATGCCGCGCCGGCCGCTGACGCTTCAGGATGCGATGGCGCTGAAGGGCCTGCCCAATGTCGCGGGCGTGATGCCGGGGCGGTGGGAACAGGCGAGGGTCGCCGCGGGCGGGCTGTCCATCGACAGTGACATCCTGGGCACGGACCGCGATTTTCGCGGCGTGCATGGCTGGGACGTGGTGCGCGGCAGCTTCTTTTCCGAAACGGACGAGCGCGGCGGCAGCCCGGTGCTGCTTCTGGGCGCGACCGTGGCGCGGACGCTGTTTCCCGAAACCCGCGATCCGACGGGCGAGTTCGTCATGGTCAACATGTCGCCCTTTCTGGTCGGCGGCGTGCTGGAGGCCAAGGGGCTGAGCCAGAACGGCAGCGACCGCGACAAGGTGGTGGCCATGCCGCTTGCCAGCCTGGAAAGCCGGGTCTACGGGCCGGGCGAGCTGTCGGTGATCGTGGTCGCATTGCAGGACATGGCGCGGCTTGAGGAAACCAACGCGCTGCTGCGCCGGGTGATGACCCAGCGCCACGGGGCCGAGGATTTCTGGCTGGCCGATGCGGCCGGGGCCTTTGCCGCAGCCGAGGCCGAGCGCGCCTCGCAGAACCTGCTGCTGGGCGCCATCGCGGCGATCTCGATCTTCGTCGGCGGCATCGGGGTGATGAACATCATGTTCATCACCGTGCGCGAACGCACGCGCGAGATCGGCATCCGCGCCGCCACTGGCGCCTCGATGCGCGACATCCTGGTGCAGTTCCTGACCGAGGCCACGGTGCTGTCGGCGCTTGGCGGTCTGGCCGGGCTGGCGCTGGCGGGCGGGATCGGCGCGGTCGCCGCCTCGGGCTTCGGCATGCCGGTGGTGTTTTCCGTCACCGTGGCGCTTGGCGCGCTGGCCGGCGCCACCGCCATGGGCGCCGCCTTCGGCCTGGTTCCCGCCATCCGCGCCGCCAGGCTAAGCCCCGTCGAGGCGCTGGCAAGCCCTTGATCTTCCCGCCAGCCGTCCTGCCGGACCGCCAGCCTTTCCCCGAACCGCCGCCCCTGCGGCCCCGAACAGGAGAATGACGATGACCCCCAAGACCCGGACCGCATGGCGCATGGCGCTGCCTGCGCTGATGGCGCTGGTGCTGGCCATGCCCGCCGCCGCGCAGGACGCCCCCGCCGAGCCCGAAGCCATGAGCATGGCTCAGTTCGCCCCCGCCGTGATCCGCACCGATTCCATCCCCGGCGCCTACGAGGCCGTGCATTGGGCCGAGGCCGGGCTGGTCTTCGTCGCCTCGGTGCCCAGCTTCGACAAGGGCACGCCGGGCTTCATCCATGTGCTGGACGCTGCGGACCTGCACCCGATCCGGCAGATCCAGCTGCCGCGCCGGCCCTTCGCGCTGGCGCTGGACCGCAGCGCGGGGCGGCTTTACGCCGGCAATACGCTGGACGGCTCGCTGACCGTGATCGACGCGAAGGGCGGGCAGATCCTCGACACCATCCAGCTTGGCCAGCCCGAGGGCGAGGGCTTCGAGCATACCCGCATGATCGCGCTGGACGAGGAAAAGGGCCTCGCCTTCGTCACCAGCCCCGGCCAGAAGGGCGTGACCTGGATCGTGGACACCAAGGCGGGGGAACTCTTGCACCGGATCGAGGGCGGGCTCTGGACCGCCGGCGCCGCCTATGACGCGGCTGCCGGGCGCTTCTACGCCAGCGGCGGCGGCATCGAGGAGATCGCGGTGATCGACGCGGCCGGCGCGCGGGTCGGCGCGATCTCGACCGGCGACACCACCGAGGAAGGGGCCGAGGCCTCGCAGCATTTCCTCGTGAACCTGGCGATCGACGCCGAGGGCGGGCGCCTGTTTGCGGCCGATGCCAACAAGGGCGCGCTTTACGTCTTCGACATCGCCGGGGCCAAGGTGGCCAAGCAGGTTCCGGTCGGCTCCGGCATGCTGGACGTGGCCTATAACCCGGTGCGGTCCGAGATCTACGCCACCTGGCGCGGGGTCGAGCGCGAGAACAAGGCCGGCACCGGCGGGTTGGCGGTGATCGATGCGCGGGACTATGCGGTCAAGCAGCGCATCCCGCTGCCCAGCCATCCCAACAGCCTGGAAGTCAGCGAGGACGGCCGGACCCTGTTCGTGACGGTGAAGGCCCCGCATGACAAGGACCACCCGGACTATCGCGAGGGCGCGCTGGATTCGCTGCTGCGCATCGATCTGGAAAGGCTGGGCGAAGGGGGCGAATAAGCCTCGGCCCGCTGGCCGCTTCGCCAGGGCTTGGGATGGTCCCGACCAACGGTCCTCCCGGCGAAGCGGCCGGCCCGGATTTATCGTGGCGGGGCGGGCCTGATCCCGCCCCGGCTCGGCCGATCCGACGGGCCGGGATGGACCGGCGATCCGATCCGGCGCCGCCCTGGCCGAGGTCTTCGATCCCGGCGGGGGGCGATGCTTCATGCGTCCTTGGCGGGGTTCCGACGACTGACTGCATTTCGCAGCCACGCGCAGGGCAAGCCCCGCCCCCTAAGGGATTGATCGCCAGGGGACGGCCGCCGGTGGCGAACCTTCCGCCGTCTTCACCTTTTGCGCGTCGGGGCGGTGGTCCTGCGATCACCGGCCCGTTGCGGGCGGCAGGGGAAATCCCGGCCGCAAAGGCCACCGCGCTCCGGCTTCGATGCCTCCACCGCTCCTGTCGCCATGCAGCCATCTGGCGGCGACCTTAGACCTCTTCGATCCGCAGCTCGACCGGCTCGCCGGCGATGACGCCGGTGCGGGGCAGGGCCTCGATGGCATGGTCGATGGCCTCGGGCGTGGTCTTGTGGGTGACGATCAGCACCGGCGCCACCCCTTCGGTGCGGGAATGGCCGTATTGCCGCATGCGGTCGATCGAGATGCCCGCATCGCCCAGGACCGTCGCCACCTTGGCCAGCGCCCCCGGCTTGTCGGTCAGTTGCAGGCGGATGTAATAGGCCGCCGGCACCGCCGTGCGTGCCGGCTGCGGGCGGGCCAGCGTCGCCGCCGGCTGGCCGAAGCTTGGCATCCGCACGCCGCGCGCGATCTCGACCACGTCGGACATCACCGCGCTGGCGGTCGGGCCCTCGCCGGCCCCGGCGCCGCGCAGCACGATCTGGCCGACTGCATCGCCCTCGATCACCACCATGTTGGTGCCGCCCTGCAACTGCCCCAGCGGGCTGTCGGCGGGCACCAGGCAGGGCGACATGCGCTGTTCCAGCCCGCGCCCGGTCATCTGCGCCACGCCCAGAAGCTTGATGCGATAGCCCATGTCGGCGGCGCGGCGGATGTCGTCGATGCTGACCCGCTCGATGCCCTCGATCTCGACCGCGTCGAAGCTGGGCCGGGTGCCGAAGGCGATGGCCGACAGGATCGCCAGCTTGTGGCTGGCGTCGATGCCGCCGACGTCCAGCGTCGGATCGGCCTCCAGATAGCCCAGCTGCCGCGCCTCCTCGAAGACCTCCTCATAGGGCAGGCCGGCGCTTTCCATCCGGGTCAGGATATAGTTGCAGGTGCCGTTCATGACGCCCATGACGCGGCGGATCTCGTTGCCGGAAAGCGATTCGGTCATCGCCTTGATCACCGGGATGCCGCCCGCCACCGCGGCCTCGAAACGGATCACCCGGCCATTGGCCTCGGCCAGTTCCGCCAGCTCCTGGCCGTGGATCGCCAGCAGCGCCTTGTTGGCCGTCACCACGTCCTTGCCGGCGCGCAGCGCCGCTGTCACCGCCTCGCGGGCGATGCCCTCGTCGCCGCCGATCAGCTCGACGAAGACATCCACGTCCTCGCGCAGCGCGAGCGCACGGGCGTCCTCTTCCCAGCCATAGCCGGACAGGTCCAGGTCGCGGTTCTTGCGCCGGTCGCGGGCGCAGACGGCGGTGACGGTGATCGGCCGGCCGGCGCGCAGGGCCAGCAGGGCGGCGTGTTTCTGGATGATCTTGACGGTGCCGGTGCCGACCGTCCCGAGGCCAGCGATGCCGAGACGAAGCGGAGAGGCGTTTTGCCCCTGGTTCTGGGCGGACATATGAAACTCTTATCTATGGACGATGCGGTGTTAGCGGATGGCGCGGCACGTTGCAACGCGCATGGCTGCCGGCCGCGGCTCAGGCCTCGTCGTCGCCCGCCCAATAGCCCCGCACGCCGGTCGCCCGCATCACCCGTAGCACGCGGGTGCCGATCTCGACCGTGTCGGCGCGGATGACCTCCAGGTCGGCGATGCCCAGGGGCTGGCGCTGCACCTCGCCCTTGGTGTTGACGAAGGCGGGGTGCCAGCGCGCCTTGTCCTCGGTCGGCCGCCATGAGGCATGGCACAGCAGGTTGCGCTGCAGGCGGATCTCGGCCAGCCGGTCGGTGATGCGGTTGCGGTCGCGCAGGCCGGGATAGCGGCGCATGGCGGCGTCGAGCTGCTCGATCAGCGTGCCCATGGAATCGTCGGCGATCGAGACCATGCGGGTCAGCCAGCTTTGCAGCTCTTCCTCGGTCAGGTCGTCGGCCAGCCGCGCGCGGTCCAGCGCATAGATGGTGCGCTTGATGATCTCTTCGAGCCAGCCGAAATTCGCCACGCATTGCCCCAGGGCTGCGGCGAAATCCGGCGGCAGGGTGTAATGGGTCTCGGGCGGCGCGCCTATCCTGGCCATGATGCACCGATAGGGGCGAGGGGAAGCAGGCCATGGTCCAGGCCCACAGGCCGCGGCCCGCCGAATGCCGCCCGCCGGGGGTCAAGCGGCGTGCGAGCGCGCAGCGGGACCGCATCGGGCGGCAAGCAGGCCGCGGCCCCTCGAGGCGCCCCGCGTCTCAAGAAAATGTCTTTGCGGCCGATTTTTCCGTTGCCTGCGATGCCGGTGATCTGCCTGCCCCTGCCGTCGTCCATCCTGTCCCCGCGCTGCCGGGCACGAGTTTTCCATAGCGCCCGGCGGCAGGCAAGCCGGGTCAGAGCATCTTTTGCAGCAGCACCAGGTCCAGCCAGCGGCCGAACTTGCGCCCCGCCTGCGGCACCAGCCCGACCTGGCGATAGCCGATGGCGCGGTGAAAGGCGAGGCCGGCGCCGTTCTCGGCCGAGACGGCGGCGATCATGCCATGCGCCCCCCCGGCGCGGGCGTGATCCTCCAGCGCCGCCATCAGCGCTCGGCCGACCCCGCGCCCGCGCGCGGCGGGGGACAGGATCACGGTATGCTCCATGCAATGGGCATAGCCGTTGCCGGCGCGAAACTGGTCATAGCTCGCCAGCCCCAGCACCGCGCCCGCCTCTTCGGCGACCAGGAACGCCCGCCCGGCGGCCCGGCGGCCGGCGATCATCCGCGCTAGCCCCTCTGCCGTCCTCTCCTCGCTGGAAAAGGTGATCGTGGTCTCGCGGATCAGCGGGTTCCAGAACGCCAGGATCGCCGGAATGTCCCCCTCGGCAACAGGACGCAGCATCATTGCCGGGCCTCCCTCCCCGTGCCGCCCATCGGGCAAGGGCCGCGCGCTTCTTCGTTCCCCAAATACCCATGCGGCCGCGACGCCGGGCGCCCCGGCCGCAGACTTGTCATGCCGCCCGCGCCGCGCGGATCAGGCCCAGGATGTCGCGCGCCGCCGCGGGGATGTTGGTCCCCGGCCCGAAGATCGCCTTCACGCCGGCTTTCTTCAGGAAATCGTAGTCCTGCTGCGGGATCACGCCGCCGCAGATCACGATGATGTCGCCCGCGCCCTGCTCCTTCAGCGCCGCGATCAGCTTGGGCGCCAGGGTCTTGTGGCCCGCCGCCTGCGAGGAAATCCCCACCACATGCACGTCGTTGTCGATGGCGTCCTGCGCCGCTTCCTCGGGGGTCTGGAACAGCGGCCCCACGTCGACGTCGAAGCCGATGTCGGCGAAGGCGGTGGCGATCACCTTGGCACCGCGGTCGTGGCCGTCCTGGCCCATCTTGACCACCAGCATGCGCGGGCGGCGACCTTCCTCCTCGGCGAAGGCCTCGACGTCGCGCTGGATCTGCGCGAAACCGTCGTCGCCCTCATAGGCGGCGCCGTAGACGCCGGCCAGGGTCTTGACCTCGGCGCGGTGGCGGCCGAATTCCTTTTCCATCGCCATGCTGATTTCTCCCACAGAAGCGCGCGCCCGCGCGGCTTCGACCGCGGCTTCCAGCAGGTTGCCGCCTTCCTTCGCCCGGCGCGACAGCTCGGCCAGCGCCGCCTGGCATTTCGCCTCGTCCCGCGTCTCGCGCATCTTGTGCAGCCGCGCGATCTGGGCGTCGCGCACCTTCATGTTGTCGATGTCGAGGATGTCGATCGGATCCTCCTTGGCCAGGCGATACTTGTTCACGCCGACGATCACCTCCTCGCCGCGGTCGATCTGGGCCTGGCGGCGGGCCGCCGTCTCCTCGATGCGCAGCTTGGGCATCCCCGAGGCGACGGCCTTGGTCATGCCGCCCATGGCCTCGACCTCCTCGATCAGCGCCCAGGCCTTCTCGGCCAGCTGCGCGGTCAGGCTCTCGACGTAATAGCTGCCCGCCAGCGGATCGACGACATGGGTGATGCCGGTTTCCTCCTGCAGGATCAACTGGGTGTTGCGGGCGATGCGGGCGCTGAACTCGGTCGGCAGCGCGATGGCCTCGTCCAGCGCGTTGGTGTGCAGCGACTGCGTGCCCCCCAGCGCCGCCGCCATCGCCTCATAGGCGGTGCGGACCACGTTGTTGTAGGGATCCTGCTCTTGCAGGCTGACGCCCGAGGTCTGGCAATGCGTGCGCAGCATCAGGCTGCCCGGCTTCTTGGGGTCGAATTCCTTCATGATCCGCGTCCACAGCAGGCGGGCGGCGCGCAGCTTGGCCGCCTCCATGAAGAAGTTCATGCCGATGGCGAAGAAGAAGGACAGCCGCCCGGCGAACTGGTCCACGTCCATGCCGGCCTTCAGCGCGGCGCGGACGTATTCGCGCCCGTCGGCCAGCGTATAGGCCAGCTCCTGCACCAGGTTCGCCCCCGCCTCCTGCATGTGATAGCCCGAGATCGAGATCGAGTTGAACTTGGGCATCTCGTTCGAGGTGTATTCGATGATGTCCGCGATGATCCGCATTGAGGGCTCGGGCGGATAGATATAGGTGTTGCGGACCATGAACTCCTTGAGGATGTCGTTCTGGATCGTGCCCGACAGCACGGCGCGGGAATGGCCCTGTTCCTCGCCGGTGACGATGAAATTCGCCAGAATCGGGATCACCGCGCCGTTCATGGTCATCGAGACCGACACCTTGTCCAGCGGGATGCTGTCGAACAGGATCTTCATGTCCTCGACGCTGTCGATGGCGACGCCGGCCTTGCCCACGTCGCCCTCGACGCGGGGATGGTCGCTGTCATAGCCGCGGTGCGTCGCCAGGTCGAAGGCGACCGAGACGCCCTGCTGCCCGGCGGCCAGCGCCTTGCGATAGAAGGCGTTCGATTCCTCGGCCGTCGAGAAGCCGGCATATTGCCGGATGGTCCAGGGCCGGCCGGCATACATGGTGGCGCGCGGGCCGCGGGTGAAGGGCTCGATGCCGGGCAGGCTGCCCAGGTGATCCAGGCTCTTCACGTCCGCCTCGGTGTAAAGCGGCTTGACCTCGATCCCCTCCAGCGTGTGCCAGGTCAGGCTGTCGGGATCGGCGCCTTTCAGCTCCTTGCTGGCGAGCCGGCGCCATTCATCGAGGGCGGCTTTCGTGCTTTCGGTCATCTTGCATCCTTTCCCATGGCCCCTCGGCTCTTATATGAATGAGGAGAAGAGGGGGCGATGAAACTGAAACGGTTGATTTTGCTGGTCGTGGTGCCGCTGGTGGCGGCGATGGGTCCAAGGCCCGAAGGCGAGGCCGACGGCCATCGCCCATATGTCCGCGGCGAAGTGCCCGCCGCGCGCAGCGAGACGGGGACGCCCACGCGTCCCGAAACGCCTGCGGGCGAATTGACGGTGCTGCCCGCCGCCGAGGCCGATCCGGCCGAGTTCAGGTGGCAGGCCCGGCCGGTGGTGATCTTTGCCGATACCGCCGCCGATCCGGCCTTCATCGAGCAGCTGGCCGCCTTGCAGCGCGACCCGGCGCCGCTGATCGCCCGCGACGTGGTGGTCGTCACCGATACCGAGCCGGCGGCGGCAAGCATCTGGCGCCGGCAATTGCGCCCCGAGGGGTTTTCGCTGGTGCTGATGGACAAGGACGGCCAGGTCAAGCAGCGCAAGCCCGTGCCCTGGTCGGTGCGCGAGATCACGCGGGCCATCGACAAGTTCCCGCTGCGCCTGCAGGAAATCGGCCGCGCCGGCCTGCCGTGACGCGGCATGGCGAAAATCGCAGCGATTCCGTTGCGGGACGGCCGCCCAGGCATTATCTTGGGGGCAGGGCCGCACGGATGCCCGGTGACAAGGAGAAGCTCGATGGCCAAAACGCCCTTGCTGCGCGCGACGGAAGAACCCGCCCCGGCGACGGTGTCCGGCCAGCCCAAGCCGGGCCCGGTCGCAGCCTCGCTGGCCGAGCGGCTGGCCCGTGCCCGCACCGCCAATGAGATGGCCATCATCGTCGGTCTGAAACCCATCAAAGGCCGCTCCGGTCCGAAGATCGCCTACTGAGGCGGTCGCGCAGTTCCGCCAATTCGCCGGGCAGGGTGGCGGCGATGCGCCCGGCGCTCGTCCGTTCCTCCTGTTGCAGCAATTCCTGAACCGCCCGCTCGCCGCCGAAGATGCTGGCCATGAGCAGCCGCATCGCCTCGTGCCCGGTCTCGCGCGCCGCTTCGGTCAGTCCCAGGTAATCCCCGAACATCTCGACCGCGCGGGCCGCGTCCTTCCTGGCCTGGCTGCGGATCGCCTCGGCAAAGGCGGCCATGACGGAAAGCTGCCGGTAATAGGTCACGACCGGGTCGATGACCGAGGCCGGAAGGACATGCACCTCGTCGAGGATGGCGGCAAAGATCCGGTCGTTGGCCTGGGTCGGGATCACCGGCACCCGGCCGCTGTCGCGCAGGCTGTCCAGCAGCCGCTGCGCCTCGTCCTCGTCCAGCCGCTGCGCTTCCAGCGCCACGACATGGGCGCGGATCTCGGCCAGCAGCGCGCGCTGCACGTCGCCGACCCGCTCGGCGCGCAGCTTGGCGTCGCGCCGGCGGTTCTGGAAGGCGACGACCCACCAGCCCGCGGCGATGAACAGCCCGGCGATCAACGCCTGCTGCGCATGGGGGCTGAGATAGTCGTCCAGAAGCGGCATGGTTCCCGATCCTCGTGCCGGGCGCTGGCGGGCGCCCGGCGGTTTTCCGTCACTCGAACTCGATGATCACGTCATCGACCTTGAGGCTTTCGCCCGGCTTGGCGTTCACGGATTTCACCACGGCCTTCTTTTCGGCGCGCAGGATGTTTTCCATCTTCATCGCCTCGACCGTGGCCAGCGCCTGGCCTTCCTGCACCTCGTCCCCGGCCTCGACATTGATCCTGACCACTAGGCCCGGCATCGGGCAAAGCAGGAATTTCGAGGTGTCGGGCGGCAGCTTCTCGGGCATCAGCCGCGCCAGCTCGGCGGCGCGCGGACGGCGCACATAGGTCTTGAGGTCGGCGCCCCGCACCCGCAGCCGGAAGCCCGAGGGCAGGCGATCCACCTTCATCACCAGGGGGGCACCGTCGACCGACAGCCGCGCCAGCGACTGGCCGGGCAGCCAGTCGCTTTCGACCCGCAGCTTGCGCCCGTCGATCTCGACCGTCGAGCCCTGGCGGTCGGCGGTGATGCGCACCGGGATCTCCTTGCCGGCGACGAAGACGACCCAATGCTCGCCCACATGGCGTTC
>JAANMY010001159.1_pt1 | contig 31656 bp, 32 predicted proteins | sample 7279691 | NCBI WGS metagenome assembly JAANMY01 (sample SAMN14094543, study PRJNA606508) | bioreactor metagenome | isolation source: A lab-scale SPAN reactor treating ammonium-rich wastewater day 388 | place: Ireland: Galway | collected 2018-02-07
GTCCGACCTCGAACCGCAGCTGGCCGAATGCGCGCTCAAGCCGGTCGGCCCGCTGGAACTCTCCTCGCGCGGCTTCGTCGCGCCGATGGGCCAGCACCACGAGGGCTTCCAGCACCTGTGCGACGGCGCGCGTTGGCTGACGGTCGGCGGCGAGGACAAGCTGCTGCCCGGCGCGGTGGTCAACGACCTGCTGCAGAAGAAACTGGCCGCGATCGAGGAGAAGGAAGGCCGCAAGCCCGGCGGCCGCATCCGCAAGCGGCTGAAGGACGAGTTGATCACCGAACTGCTGCCGCGCGCGTTCGTGCGCCCGGTGCGCAGCGACGCCCTGCTCGACGGCCAGCTGGGCGTGATCGCAGTGGACTCCTCCTCGCGCAAGTCGGCCGAGTCGGTGGTGTCGGAAGTGCGCCGCGCGCTGGGCAGCTTCCCGGCGCTGCCGCTGAACGCCGAAGTGGCGCCCCGCGCCATCCTCACCGGGTGGCTGGCCGGCGACGCGCTGCCCGACGGGCTGGCGCTGGGCGACGAGTGCGAGCTGCGCGACCCGGCCGACTCTGGCGCTGTGGTGAAGATCGCCAACATGGAGCTGGAGGGCGAGGAAGTCAGCAAGCATCTCGAAGCCGGCAAGCAGTGCACACGATTGGCGTTGGTGCTGGACGACCACGTCAGCTTCGTGATCGGCGAAGACCTGATCGTGCGCAAGTTCAAGCTGCTGGACGGCGCGGTGGACCAGATGGAGTCCACCGAGCACGACGACATCGTGGCCGAACTGCAGGCCCGCTTCGCGCTGATGACGGGCGAGTTCAAGCGCCTGTTCGTCGTGCTGGAAACGGCCTTTAAAATCAGCAAGGCCATCGAATAATGTCCGCTGTAGACCTTACTGCTCGGTCTCCGGCGGGTATCGGTCGACCGCTATCCAGGGTGCCGGCGTGGCTTGGTGCGCCTGGCCTCGAAAGCTTGGTCCATCACTTCCTTTTCGGCCGCCGCAGCCTCGAGCAGGCTCTCAAGCGTGGGGAGCTCATAGGCGTTCGCCAAGTGTCGATACGCCTCTTCGCTGACACCGACGAGCTTTCTGAGGGCATGCAGCTGGTTGCTCAGCGTCCTAGCGACCGCGGTCGTCTTGAGTCTTCCGGTCCGGGCCATTTGAAGAATGAGCACGTTTCGCTGGTCGAAGGCGATCGCCATGCGCACGGCGCTTGCGATGGCATCGCCTGCGTCCATATGGAACTTCGGGATGGCGTCAATAAGACGCGGGGAAAGCGACCCGATGTCCAAGGCGAAGGCGCGCATGAGTGCGGAAAAGTCATCGAGGTCAGCAGGCATGTGCTCCACCTGCTCGTTGACGCTGATAGTGGCGTAGGACAGCGCGTAGATCTCCGCCTTGTTCCGCAAATCCCACATGATCGCAGCGGCCCACAACGCAAGCATTTTCGTCTCGTGGGCCTCTTTGGCCATGATGCTTGCATCTTTCTCACGCACCATTTTGAGCGTTCGACGGTGCTGAACTTCGGAAAGGAAAATGGCGACGCCAACGGCGATGATCGACCCCACGCCGCCGACCATCGAGCCCGTTGCCTCCCAGTCGATCCTGTACATGGCGCTCCTGAGTCCTTCCCCGAAAACAGTGGGGGAAGTATGCAATGACACAGGCTACCTGCCCCCATTGCGCCTTCCAGGCAGAGATTGAAGCGTTCTTCGCGGACGACGAGGGCAAGCGCCTGGCGGCGGTGGTCTCGGAGCTGCCCCCCGAGTGCGGCCGGGCCGTGCTGGCCTACCTGCGGCTGTTCAAGCCGGCGAAGACCGGCCTGCGCACAGCCAGGGCGGTGAAGCTGGCCCGCGAGGTCCTGGCATTGGTGGCGGCTGGTTCTGTCTGCAAGGACGAGCGCAGCGGCCTGCGCCGGCCGGCGTCGCCGTCAATGTGGGCGCAGGGCATCGAGCAGATGCTGGCCCAGCGCGACCGGCTGTCGTTGCCGCTGGAATCCCACGGCTACCTGCGTGCCGTCGTATTCGGTCTCGCCGATTCGGTGGATGCCGCGGCAGAGCGTCAGCGGGAGGCTGATGCGCGCGTCGGAAAACACCTACGGGACGGGTCGGAAAAGCCCGCGCAAGCCCCCGTTGAAAGCAAGTTGGAAAACGCCCTGGCGTACATCGCCCAGCAGGTTCACCTGGGAACGATGACGGCGGAGCAGGCCGATGCCGAACGCCGCCTGGCCCGCGAGAAACACGGGAGGAAATCATGACCCAGCAAGAGCTGATGCCCGATCTGCCCATCGACCCGCAAGGCCTGCTGGCGGCGAATCTGGACGGTGTGCCGAAGGATCGCTGGCCGCAGGAACTGGTGCACGCCATCGAGGTGCTGGAGGCTGCCTACGTGCGTGCGGGCAAGTCCGAGCTGGAAGCGTTCGGGCTGGCCCGCGCTGGCATAGTGGCGCTTGCAGAGTACCGGGGAGGCCGGCAGTGGTATCTGCCGCGAGGCGATGCGTTGGCCGTCGCCCTGCGTGACGCGGAGATCTACCGCCGTGCCCGCCGCGATAACATCACGGCGTTGTCGGACGAGTTCGAGCTGACCGAGCGCAGCATCTGGCGCATCGTCAGCCAGCAGTACGCGCTGCACCGCCGCAAGATCCAGCTTCAACTGCCACTGGGGGAAGGATGAAGATCGTAGCTATCGCCGTTCTGGGTCTGGCCGTCGCAATGCTGGCTGGCTGCAAGCAATCGCCAGAGCAGCGCGCCGAGGCCCTGTGTTACGAGGCGTTGAAGCGGGCGGCCAAGAACCCGACCAGCGCTGAGATTCCGCGCCCCAAGGTGAAGCCGTGGGATCCGGCCAAGTCGGAAGGTCATTACCTTGTCCGATGGGATCATGGCGACGGCCTCCGGCTCCAGAACGGGTTTGGTGCGATGCTCGACGCTACTGCGGTTTGCTGGGTTGATGAGGGAGGGGTTTTCGGCCTATCCATCAACGATGTGCAGGTGCTGAAATAGCCGTCCGTAGTCACTGATCCCCCAAGCCCCGCCCAGTGCGGGGTTTTTCATTTCACTGACACGCGTCAGTCCCAGCGCGATCGCGCGCGCGCGCAATGTCCCTCATGCAGGCACGGCGGTCCTGCATCGCCGGCGGCAACCACTACCCCCGGTTGCCGCCGGCCTCTTCCGAGGGACTTATGAACGAATCTCTGATCGACAAGCTGCAGCGTCGCATCCAGCCGGTAACCACGCTGCTGGACCGCATCGGCCATGCATGGCTGTGGCTGGTCCTCTCCCTGGCGCTGATGCTGATCGTGGTGGGGCTCAACCCGGCCAAGTTCGGCACCTACGTCTGGTTCATGTCCAAGCTGCTGGGCGCATCGGCCATCGGCTATTTCGTGGACTGGGGCGCATTCCGCGGCGCGGATCCGCGCTACCTGGACGGCATCGAGAAGACGATGGCGCAGACCCGCAGGGCCACGCTGATCGCCGCGGCCATCATCGGCGCCGGGCTGATCGGCTGATGGGCGCGCTGCGCTACATGCTGGCCAGCCTGGTCCTGGTGCTGGCGAGCGCCTTTGCGGCGCCTGCGCATGGGCAGGCCCGAGTGGCCATTCCCGACGCCAGTGCGCTGTACCGGCACCGGGTGGAACAGGTGGCCGCAGACGTGTGGGGCGTGGATGCTTCGCCGGCCCGGTTGGCTGCGCAGCTGCACCAGGAAAGCGCTTGGCGGCCGCGGGCGCAGTCGCCAGGTGTCGGCGCGCAGGGGTTGGCCCAGTTCATGCCGGCGACGGCCCGGTGGATGGCGCAGCAGTTCCCGCAGCAGCTGGGCCAGTTCGATCCGTGGGACCCCATGCAGGCGGTGCTGGCGGCGGCGCTCTACGACAAGTGGCTGCTGGATCGTATCCAGCCCTTCGGCTTCAGCCGGATGACCGACTGCACCCGCTGGAACTTTGCCCTGCGCGGCTACAACGGCGGCGAGCAATGGCTGCTGCGCGATCGCGGCCTCACAGTGGCCAACAAGGGAAACCCGAACGACTGGCGCAGCGTCGAGAAATACCGCACGCGCAGCCCGTCGAACCACCACCAGAACATCGACTACCCGCGCCGGATTCTGCTGGTGCTGGAGCCCGCGTATATCGCTGCCGGCTGGCCCGGCAAGGCGGTGTGCTGATGCTCGGCTGGCGCCTCTCGCTCCTGCTGGCCGTGCTGGCGCTGGTGGTCGGGCTCTGGGCGGGCAATGCCTGGCACGAAGGCCGGACGGCCCTCGCCCAGAACGCCGCGCTGAAAGACCAGCAGACGGCTGATCGAAAGGCCATCGAAGACCTCAAGGGCGCCGCCCAAGAGCTGCGCCAGCACGCCGTGGATGGCGCGTTGGCCTACCAACAGGCGGCAGATCTGATGGGCGCCGCGGCCAAGAAACTGGAGGAAGACCGTGACGCGATCCGTCAATTCGAACAGCGGCAGGCGGCAGCCCTGGGGGCATTGGCTGCTGCCCGTCCTGATCTGCGCGATCTGCGCCTTGGGGACGACGTCCTGCGCCACTGGCGCACCAGCAACGCGGGACCAGCCGCCGGTGAACCGGCCGCCCCTACCGCCGCCCCCGCCGCTGCAGGCAAACCAGCGCACGCCGTGCCCGCCGCTCCCGCAGCCGGCCAGCGACGCGGCGCTGGTGCTGCTCGTCAACCACGACCAGGTTGCGGCGCTGTATCACGGCTGCGCGGCGCAGACGGCTTCGCTGCTGAGCGCGGCCGAGATCTGGCAGGCCACGGCGTGGCGCTGGTACTGCGATGCAGTGCAGGCGATGGGCTTGTCGGCTGACGGGTGCAGGGAGAAGTGATGGCGGACGCCGCAGACATTGCCGCAGCACCGGGGGAAGCCGCGATGGCCCGCTTCGAAGAAGAGCAGCGCCAGCGCCGCATCGCCGAGAGCATGCGCCCCTATGACCACAGCCTGCCGGTCAACTGCGTGGACTGCGGCGAGATCGTGCCGCAGGCGCGCCTGCAGGCCTACCCGAGAACCCGGCGATGCCAGCCCTGCGCTTCCGATGTGGAGCGCCAATGGAACAGCTGATTCTGCCCCTGCTGCTGATCACCGTGCTGGCCGCGCTGGCGAGCATCTGCCTGCAGTTCGTGTCCTGGGTGATGCACAACGGCCTGGCGAACCGCGTGGCAAAGCTGGAGGCCCAGCAAGAGAACGCGCTGACCCATGCCGAGTCGATCCAGATTTACGAGCGTCTTTCCAGCCTCGAATCGCTGGTCGAGACCCAGGCCAACACGCTCAAGTCGATTGAACGCTACCTGATGGAGAAAGATGCGTGAGCAAGAAAACCTTCGCTGAGTACCGCCGCGAGGAGCTCCGCCTGGTGCTGTTGCGCCTGCTGTCGGAACAGCCCGGCCGCCAGGCAAACAGCTCGACCCTGCACGCCGGCCTGCAGTTCGTCCGCATCATCGTGGAGCGCCACGAGGTGATCGAGGCACTACGGTTCCTGCAGACCCACCAGCTGGTGGAGCTGGAGCAGCTCGGCGGCTTCGGCAACGACCTGTACGGCGCCAAGCTGCTGGTCCGAGGCCACGACGTGGTGCGCGGCCACCTGGTGGTGGACGGCATTCTGGAAGCGACCCGGTAAGGTCATGGCCGCGCCGCGCAAACGCCTCCGCAGGGGCAAGGTCCACCGGGCGCCGTACCGCGCCCGGCTCGAGGAGCTGCTGCGGGAAGACCGGCACACGCTGGACGAAATGGTCGCGATCATCCGCGCCGAGTTTCCCGGCGAAGAGGTCAGCCGCAGTGGGGTGCAGCGCTTCGACGTCGGCATCCGGGAGTTCACCGACCGGATGCACGAGCTCGAAACCTCGGCGAAGGTCATCGCCGAGAAATACGGCAAGAACGCCGGAGACGACACCAGCACCGTGCTGGCCAACGCGATGGTGGTGCTGGCCACCGACACCGTGCTGAAACTCAACCAGAAGAGCGCGGTGGGCGAGACGTTGGATGTCGCCACTGTGCGCGCTGCCTCGCAAATCGCCAAGAACGCCCAGGAAACGAAGCGCGTCAGCCTGGCCGTTCGCAAGCAGATCGAAGCCGAGGCGCGGGAGAAGCTGCTGCGCGAGCAGTCGGAGCGGCTGGACAAGGTCGTGAAGACGGGCGGGTTGACCGAAAAGGCGGCCGCCGACATGCGCAAGAAGATCCTCGGAGTCCGCTGATGGTGGTCAAGGCTCAGCCCCGCAAAGCCGCCAAGACGGCCGTCGTCCGCAACCGCCTATCACTGGCGGTGCGGGATGAGGTTACGCGGCTGGACCTGTTGGACCAGGAGCTGCCGGGGTCGGTCGCAGCGGAGGTCAACAGCGAGCTCGATGCGGTGCTGCTGAAGTATCAGCAGGACTGGATTGCCGATGACAGCGACCTCAAGGTCGCGGAGAAGAGCCGCCGAATTGGTCTGACCTGGGCGGAAGCTTCCGACAACGTGCTGACCGCCGCGAAGTCCCGCCAGGCAGGCGGGATGAACGTGTACTACATCGGCTACAACATGGACATGGCTATCGAGTACATCGAAGCCTGCGCCATGTGGGCGCGCGTGTTCAACGAAGCTGCCGGCGAGATTGAGGAAGGCGAAGAGGTCTTCAAGGACGGCGACGACGAAAAGGCCATCAAGACCTACACGATCCGGTTTGCCTCCGGCTTCCGCATCGTCGCGCTGTCGTCGCGTCCGGCCAACCTGCGCGGTAAGCAAGGCGTGGTGGTCATCGATGAGGCCGCTTTCCACGGCGCCCTGGACGAACTACTGAAGGCCGCGCTGGCGCTGCTGATCTGGGGAGGAAAGGTGCGCGTGATCAGTACCCATGACGGGGATCAAAACCCCTTCAACGAGCTGGTGAACGAGATCCGAAGCGGCAGGCGTGCCGGGACGGTCCACCGCATCACTTTCGACGATGCCATTCAGCAGGGACTCTATCGGCGGGTGTGCTTGCGCCAAGGCAAGGCCTGGTCGCAGGAGACCGAGGATGCCTGGCGTGCAGCGGTTTACAAGTTCTACGGCGACGCGTCGAGCGAAGAGCTGGACGTCATTCCCTCGCAGGGAACGGGCGCCTGGCTGACCACCGCGCTGATCGAGGCGCGCATGTTCGATGCTCCCGTGCTGCGCTACACCGCGCCCAAGGGTTTCGAGGAGCTGAGCGACCACCACCGCGAACAGGTGATCCAGGAGTGGCTGGATACGGAAGTCGGCCCTCGCCTGGCGCTCCTGCCCGCCGGATTCAGCAGCTACTTCGGCCAGGACTTCGCCCGTAGCGGCGACTTGACCGTGATGGTGCCCTCCCAGGTGGAGCAGAACCTGCGGCGGCGCGTCCCGTTCTTGATCGAGCTGCGGAACATGCCGCACAAGCAGCAGTTCCAGATCGCGGCGTACATCATCGATCGGCTGCCGAACTTCATGAAGGCCGCGGTCGATGCGCGCGGCAACGGCCATGCGGTGTCCGAGTTCCTGGCGCAGCGTTTCGGATACAACCGGGTCGAGCTGGTGATGCTCACCGAGGGCTGGTACCGGGAGCAGATGCCGCCGCTGAAGACCGCGTTCGAAGACGACCTGATCGCGCTGCCGCGTGACAAGGACGTGCTGCAGGATCTGCGCTCCATCAAGGTGGTCAACGGCGTCGCCCGCGTGCCGGACAAGAAGGCGGCGTCTGGCGACGGCGGCAAGCGGCACGGCGACGCCGGCATCGCCGTGGCGCTGATGCACTACGCCAGCAGGCAGGACGTGGAGGTCATCGACTACCGCCGCGTGCAAGCCCACGACGAAGACATGCAGCGAGACATTCAGCGCGGCGCCGGATGGCGCAGCCGCAAGGGGATCTGGTGATGGCCACCGTGAAATCGAGGATCGTCGGGCCGGACGGCGAGCCGATCCAGTACGAGGTGCTGGAGCGGGAAATCAGCGCGGGAGGCCTGACCGGGATCCGTCAGCCCTGGCACAGCGGCGTCGCCGACAACCTGGGTCCGGACCGCCTGGCCAACATCCTGCGCGCCGCCGGCGAGGGCGACAACCACGACTACCTGACGCTGGCGGAGGAGATGGAAGAGCGCGACGGCCACTACGCCAGCGTCCTGTCCACCCGCAAGCTGGCGCTGGCCGGTCTGGATATCCGCGTCGATGCCTTCAGCGACGAGAAGCGCGACGTGGAGATCGCGGACGCCGTACGCGAGCTGGTTGATGCGCCTGGCTTCGGCGAGATGGTCTTCGAGCTGACCGATGCGCTGGGCAAGGGCTATTCCGTGTCGGAGATCATTTGGGACCGCACCGGCAAGGTGTGGGTGCCCGAGCGCTACGCGCATCGCGATCCGCGGTTCTTCTGTTGGGACCGGGAGACGGGTCAGCAGCTGCGGCTGCTGGACGAAGCGGATCCGGTGAACGGCATCGCCCTGCCTCTGCACAAGTTCGTCGTGCATCGCCCGAAACTTCGCAGCGGACTGCCCGTGCGCGGTGGGCTTGCCCGGCTGGTGGCAGTCGCCTACATGTGCAAAGCCTGGTCATGGAAGGACTGGATGGCGTTCGCCGATGTGTTCGGCATGCCGATGCGCGTGGGCACCTATGGCACAGGCGCGAAGGAGGCGGACATCGCCCGCCTGATGCGCGCGGTGGCCAACCTGGGCAGCGATGCCGCGGCGGTCATCCACGAGAGCACCAAGATCACCTTCGAGGCCGCGCCCAACACTGCGGGCGCCGCCGACTTCTTCGAGCGCCTGGCGAACTTCTGGGACAAGCAGGTCAGCAAGGCTGTGCTCGGCCAGACCATGACCACGGACGACGGCGCCAGCCTGAGCCAGGCCAAGGTGCACAACGAGGTGCGCGAGGACCTGCTCAAGGCCGACGCCAAGGGGCTGCAGAACACGCTGAACCTGCAGCTGGTGCAGGCGTTCGTGGATCTCAACTTCGGCACCGGCCGCTACCCGAGGCTGGTGGTGCAGGTGCCGGAGCCGGAGGATCTGAAGCTGCTGGTCGATTCCCTCGAGAAGCTGGTGCCGCTGGGGCTGGAGGTCGAGCAGTCGGTGATCCGGGACAAGCTCAATCTGCCGGATCCATCGACCGGTCGGGATGTGAAGCTGTTGCGCGCACCGGCGCAACAGCCTGCAACGGCTGCAACGCCGCCAGCGCCGCCGACTGAGCAGGCCGAGAACCGCGAGCTGGCGCCGAAGGCGGATCGCGAAGACCAGCTGGCTGCGCTGCTGGCGGATGCGGCCGACCCCTTGGTCGGCGAGTGGGTGGACCAGGTGCGCGGGCTGATCGACTCCGCTGGATCGCTGGAGGAGGTCCGGGATGGCCTGCTGGACCTGCTGCCCCAGCTCGACGCCGGCAAGTTCGCCCAGGTGATGCAGCACGCCCTGGCCGTTGCCGGCGCCGCCGGGATGCTCGACGCGCTGGACGACAGCCGTGCCTGAGATCCGCGGCAACTTCGGCAGCTTCAGGGAGGCCGAGGCCTACTTCCGGCAGAAGCTCAACCTGCCCACCCGGCGATGGGATGACCTGTGGCAGGGAGAGCATGCCCGCGCCTTCGTCGCTGCCGGTGTGACCCGGGAGGCGGTGTTGACGGATCTGCGCGAGGCAGTTGATGCCGCGATCAGCAAGGGCGAAACCCTGGAGGACTTCCGCCGCAGGTTCGCGGACATCCTGCGCCAGCATGGGTGGATCGGCGGCGCCGGCAGCGAGAGCGCAGCACGCGTCGCCTGGCGCACTGCCGTGATCTACCACACCAACCTGCGGACGGCCTACCAGGCTGGCCGGTGGGAAACGCTCAAGCGCTTCCCCTACCTGAAGTACAAGCACAACACCGTGCGCAACCCGCGCGAGCAGCACAAGGCGTGGGATGGGCTGGTGCTGGCCAGCGACCACCCCTGGTGGAACACGCACTACCCGCCGAACGGCTGGGGTTGCCGGTGCACTGTTTTCGGGGTGTCAGAAGCCCGTTTGAAGGCCGATGGGAAACGGCCGGACCCCGCCCCGCCCGAAGTGGCTGGGGATCCGCCGCCGGAGTGGCGCTACCACGTCGGGCACGCTGCCAGCGGCAGGTTGCCGCCGGAGTCGGCGCGGCCGGCGAAGTGGGAAGACGTGACGCCCGGCGACTGGAAGTCGGCGGGACGGCCGGAAGTGTTGCCATCGCGGCCGACCCTGGGGGAGCCCCTTCGCGGCGTGGGCAATCGCGGGGCGCTGGTGCAGGCGCTGACGGACAAATGGCGGGCGCCGAGCAGGCAATACACGCTGCACGGCGACGACGGCTTCCGGTACCCCGTCGTGGTGGATGCCGCCAAGCTGGCAGACCACCTGCCGCTGGACCGCCTGCCTTTCGCCGGTTACCTGGACGACCTGCTGGGAGACCCGGACGAGATCTACATGGCGTTCGTGCGCGACGAAGTGAGCGGCCGCTATGCCCTGCGCCTGCGCGTGATCCGCGCCCTGGAGCTCGAAGGGCGGACGATGTTCGTGGCGCTGGACGCCAGCAAGGGGAAGTTCGAGGGGGTGACGCTGTACCGGCGCCGCTCGAAGGATGCCCGGTCTCTGCGCCGGGGCAAGCTGATCTATGCCCGGAAATAAGTTCGCGCCGGCTCCGCATAGCCAGCGCCGTCGGGAAGCGGATCTACCAGGATGCGGCCTGTACCCGTTCCGTCGTGAGGCGAGGATAGCATGGCCGAAACCCTGATCATCCTGACCGATGACACGCAGGTACAGCGCTGGTTCGGCCAGCTGCTGGCGCGCGGTTCGAACATGACCGGGCTGATGGCTGACGTGGGCGAGTACCTGCTGGAGTCCACCCAGGGGCGCTTCGACACGGGCATCGGCCCGGATGGTATCGCCTGGGCACCGCTCAAGGACGGCAGTGGCCGCACGCCGCTCAACTTGACCGGGCGCATGCGGGACGACATCTCGCCCAGCTCGGGTGCGGATTGGGTGGAGCTGACCGCGCATGCCATGCAGGCGCGTTGGCACCAGGAAGGCACCGACCCCTACGAGATCCGGCCCAAGAACGGCAAGGCCCTGGCGTTCGGTCCGCCGGCCAGTCGCCTGACCGGCAAGAACAAGGGCCAGGTCGGCCCGGCGCATGTGGTCAGCAAGGTCAATCACCCTGGCTTGCCGGCGCGCCCCTTCATGGGCGTTTCGGACGAGGACGACCGGAGGATCGGGGAGCTGGCGATTGCCTGGCTCGAGCTGGGGGATTCGGCCGGCTGAGGGCGACTTCGGGAAACCGCCCCAGAACGCCCGTGGAGGGCCTCGGGTGCGGCGGATGTACCTCGATGGGGGCGTCTGCCGATCCTGCGGGGATTTAAAGCGGTCTTAAACACCCTCCTGTCCGGCGATCACCCCCGCATCTGGACACCGGGGCCGAAACCGGGCAATTTCACCCCGCGTCGCCGCCGGCACTCCGACAGCCCGCGAAGCACTGACGCGCGTCAGTCCCAAGCCTTCAGATGCCCCGGCCAATCTGGCCGGGATGCGAAAGCAACTCGCCCTCAATATCGACCTTTCCGGTTTCGAGTCCGCTCCGGCCGAGATCGAGCTGATCAATGCCCCTGACGCTGACGGCCGGATCCGCGGCCGCGACGGTCGCACCTGGCTGTTCGACGCGCAGGCCCAGAACGCGGTGCTGGCTGGCTTCCGCCAGGGGGCCATCGACCTGCCCATCGACTGGGAGCACGCCACCCAGCACCGCGCCCCCAACGGGGAGGAAGCGCCGGCCGCCGCCTGGATCGAGCGGGTCGAGATCCGCAATGGCGCCCTGTGGGGGCACGTGAGCTGGACGCCGCGGGCGGCCGAGCAGGTCAAGAACCGCGAATACCGCTTCCTCTCCCCGGTCTTCGACTACGACCCCGCGACCGGGCGGATCGCCCGTTTCGTCTCCGCCGGCCTGGTCAACAAGCCGAACCTCCCGCTGCAAGCGCTCAATCAAGAGGACACCTCCATGCGCTCCACCCTGCTCGCCGCCGCCATCGTCGCCTCGCTGGGCCTGTCCGAAGACGCCACCGACGACGCCGTCGCCCAGGCCATCAACAGCCTGAAGAAGGACAAGGACACCGCCACCGCGCTCAACGCGGAACACCAGCCGAACCTGGAACGCTTCGTGCCGCGCGACGACTACGACGCCATGAAGACGCGCGCCCTCAACGCCGAGCAGGCCATCCAGCAGCGCGACCAGGACGCACACAAGGCGGCCGTCGATACCGCCATCAAGGGCGCCCTGGCGGCCGGCAAGATCACGCCGGCCACCGAGGAGTACCACCGCGCCGCCTGCGCCGACACCGCCGGGCTGGAGCGCTTCAAGGCATTCGTGGGCGCTGCGCCGGCGGTGGGCGACCCGTCGAACCTGGACGGCAAGGATCCGCAGCGCCCGGCCACGGCGCTCAACGCCGAGGAGCGCGCCATCTGCCAGGCCACGGGCGTGAGCGAGGAAGACTTCCTCGCCGCCAAGAACGCGGGCTGACCCGCCACCACTCCCTTAAAGCAAGGAATCTCCTATGACTGCTGCAGTCGAAGGCCGCAACACCAAGCGGCGCAACGCGGATCGGGTCGCTGGCCTGGTCAATTCCGGTGTCACCGTCTACGCCGGCACGCTCGCCACCCGGCTGACCGCCAACGGCAACCTGGTCTCGGCCGGTACCGCCAGCGCTGGCGACGCCGTCGGTGTGTTCGAGGACACCGTGACCGGCGACGGCGTGGCCACGGCCGAATACAGCCGCGGCTGCTACCAGTTCGCCAACAGCTCGGCGGGTGACCTGATCACCGCAGCCGACATCGGCGGCACGGCCTACATCGTCGACAACCAGACGGTGGCGAAGACCGACAACTCGGCCGCCCGCAAGAAGGCCGGCAAGATCATCGACGTGGACGCCGTCGGCGTCTGGGTCCTGGTCGGCTGATCCCTTTCCACCTCAATCGACCAGGAATCTTTCGATGATCATCAACAAGGGCACCCTCACCACGTTGTTCGTGGCCTTCAAGGCGGCGTTCGCTGCTGGGCTTGGCCAGGCGCCGTCCCAGTGGGCTGGCATCGCCACCACCGTGCCGTCCAGCACCGGCGCCGAGGAATACGGCTGGCTGGGTTCGTTCCCGAACATGCGCGAGTGGATCGGCGAGCGCGTCGTCAACGGCATGGCCACCCACGGCTACACCATCCGCAACAAGAAGTTCGAACTGACGGTTGGTGTCCCGCGCGACAAGATCGAGGACGATCAGTACGGCATCTACTCACCGATGATGACCGAGATGGGCCGTGCTGCCGCCGCCCACCCGGACCGGCTGGTATTCGACCTGCTCAAGAACGGTGCCAGCACCCTGTGCTACGACGGCCAGAACTTCTTCGACACCGACCACCCGGTGCTGGACGCGGACGGCGTCACCATTTCCAGCCAGTCCAATTGGGACAACAACAGCGGCAGTGGCACCGCCTGGTACCTGCTGGACACCAGCCGTGCGCTCAAGCCGATCATCTTCCAGGATCGCAAGAAGCCGAACTTCGTGGCCAAGACCGCGGAGACCGACGAGAACGTGTTCGACCGCGACGAATACGTCTACGGCGTGGACAGCCGCTGCAACGTCGGCTTCGGGTTCTGGCAACTGGCCTACGGCAGCCGCAAGGGCCTGGACGAGACCAACCTCATCGCCGCCTACACGGCGATGTGCGAGCGCAAGGGTGACCACGGCCGACCGCTGGGCATCAAGCCCACCAAGCTGGTGGTCCCGCCGTCGCTGGAGTTCGCGGCTCGCAAGCTGGTCAACGCCACCACCCTGGCCAACGGCGCGGACAACGTGCTGAAGGGCCTGGTGGAGGTCGAAGTCTCGCCCTGGCTGGCCTGATCCCATTCACCGCAGAGCGCTGAGCGCATGACAGCCCGGCGCGGTGCCTGATCGCCGCGCCGGGCCGAATGCCAGCCGAGGAGATGCCATGTCCAAGTCCAACCCCATCCCCGCGATCTTCATCAAGGCCAAGCACAACGGCTATCGCCGCGCTGGTTTCACCCACACCCGCGAGGGCATGGGGATCGCGCTGAGCGCCCTGACGGAAGAGCAGATCGAGCTGCTGCGGAAGGATCCGCACCTGCTGGTCGAAGACTGCACGTTCGAAGGCAACGAGGATCTCGCCAGGCAGGAGGCTGAACGCGCCGAGGCGGACCGCATCGCTGCCGAGCAGGCACGCGCCGGGCAGATCGCAGCCAAGGAATTGGCCGCAGCCGAGACGGCGGCCGCCGAGAAGGCCGCTGCGGAGAAGGCCGCTGCGCCCAAGGCCGCGGCCAAGAAGGCCAAGTAACCGCCCATGTACGTCACGGCCGCCCAACTTGCCGATGGTTCCGCCAGCCTGCAGGAGCTGGCGGAGCTGTACACGCTCGATCCGCAGCTGCTGGCTGCGGTGATCGAAGGCGAGAGTACGGCCGCCTGGGATGCCGGCGACGTGGCCATCGCCACGGCTGCAGTGGCCAGCATCGAGCGGTTCGCCCAGCAGGCGACCGCCGAGGTGGACGCCCGCCTGGCACAGCGCGGCTATGCGCTGCCGCTGGATCCGGCCCAGTTCCAGATCCTGGTCGTGTGGACGCGCGCGATCGCGCGCTACCACCTCCACCGGCAGCGCGATCGCACCAGCGAGGAAACCGGGCGCATCGAGCGTGACTACAAGGACGCGCAGCGCGCACTCGATCTGGTGGCGGCCGGCAAGCTTTCCCTGGGTGCCAACGATCCGCTGATGCCGGATTCGGCCAACACCGACGCGGGCGGATCGGTGCGCATCACCAGCAACCCGCGCATGTTCGGCCGCAACTCGCTGGGGCGCCTGTGAGTTTTCTGGGGCCGTTCCCGATCGAGGGCTGCATCGAACGCCTGCGTCTGCGCGCGCCGATCCTGAAGATCGTGGACGGCGCTGCCGGCTTGGCAGCTGCCCTGGCGTCCCCGCCGAACAATGCGCCGGCGGCCTACGTCCTCAAGACGGAACGCGGCGACAAGGTGAAGTACATGGGGCCGGTCGCCCAGCAGAACGTGGACGTGAGCGTCCAGGTTGTGCTGTTCGTGCGCAGCGCCGCTGGCGAGCGCACCGGGGCCGGCGCCGAGGTGCTGATGACGCAGGTCGAAAGCGAGGTGAAGGCCGCGCTGTTCGGCTGGTCCCCCACCGACGCCTTTGGCCAGCTGTGGTTCCAGGCGCAGCGCCCAGAAACCTACGCCGCTGGTTGGCTGGTGCGCCAGCTGATCTTCGGCACCGACTACCGCATGTCCCAGCAGGTGACCTGATGAGCATGACCCCCACCTCACACGGCGCTTGGCGCGTCATCGATGGCCAGCTGGTGGACGAGTCCGCCAAGCCGGCGCCGAAGCCCAGGGCCATGCCGACCCCGCCGGCAGCCAGCAAGCCAGTTGCCACGACCCCGCGCCAGAAGGCGCCCATCAAGCCCGAGTAAAAGGAGCCTCACATGGCCCAGCCCAATCTGGAACAGTTCAAGAAGCGCGGCGTCGCGATCAAGATCGAGACCACGCCCGGCGTGGACGCCACCCCCTCCGGCGCCGCCAATGGCGTGATGCTCTTCAACGGCAGCTCCGGCACCGAGATCGACAAGATCGAGCGGCCGGTGGATCGCCCGTTCCTGGGTGGCAACCCGTTCGTGGTCGGCGGCAAGCGCGCCTATATCGAGGGCGAGTTCGAGCTGTACCCGCCGGCAACCCCCGGTGACGTGGCGACCAGCAGCGCCGACTGCGAAGTCCTGCTGCTGCCCGCCGGCATGACGGTGGTCAAGGACGCCGTGGCCAAGACCACGAAGTACAACCCGGTCAGCGCCAACATGGCGACCGCGAGCGCGTACTGGTACCACGCCAGCACCCACAAGAAGGTCCTGGGCGCGCGCAACGATCTCTCGAACCTGTCCTTGGCAGTGGGCGACCGGTTCAAGGGCAACGTACGTATCCAGGGCGACTACGACACCGTGTCCGAGGCCGCGCTACCGGCCATCACTCTGCCCAGCACCGTGCCCACCACGGCCAAGGCCAGCAACACCGAAACCAACGTCACGGTGGCGGGCGGCGCGGATGTGCTGGTCTGGGCGAAGTCCCTGGTGGTGAATCTGAGCAACCGCATCGCGAACAAGGAGTTCACCAGCCACAAGGAAACCGGGATCAGCGAGCGCACGCCTGCCTTCACCCTGCGCATCGCCAAGACGGCGCTGGCCGACTTCAACCCCTGGGCTGCGCGCGACGACGCCAAGGTCTTCACCGCGCGCCTGCGCCTGACCGAGGCGGATGGTCGCTACAGCGAGCTGGGCATCCGCGGCCAGATCGAAGGCGTCAACGAGGTGGACATCGACGGCGACTACGGCTGGGAGCTCACCGGTCCCTGCGTGCCCAGCGACGCTGGCGGCGATGAGTTCTACGTGCTGTTTGGCGACGTCGTGTAACCTGCCTCCGAGCCAACCACCGATATACGGAAGCCCCGCCCAGTGCGGGGCTTTCTGTTTGCGGCACTGACGCGCGTCAGTCCCACGCCTCGCGCGCGCGGGGCGAATCTGGCCGGGTTCCAAACGAACCCTCCCAGGAGACCGCAAATGGCTTTCACCCTCAAAAAGACCAATACCGTCACCCGCGCTGTTCCGCTCGTGCAGTTCGATGAGCAGGGGCGCGAGATCAGCGCGCGCCTGAACGTGCGTTTCAAGATGATGCAGCGCGCCGAATGGGATGCGCTGGGCAATGCGCCGGAAGACGACGAGCGCCTGCTGTTCGACGTGATCGTCGATGGCATCGCCGACACGGTGAAGGACGAGGCCGGAAACGAACTGAGCGCGGCCGACGCGCTGGCGGCGATCCGCGCCGACATGAATCTGACCGGCCAGATCGTCGGCTTCTACAACCAGTTCGCCTTCGGTGCCGCCGCAAAAAACGCGCCGAGGTCGCGCGCGCGCTGACCCTGGGAAGGGGTCCGCAGCCTGCCGGCGACGAAGCGGAAGCAGAGGAACCCGGCAGTGCTGCGGATTTTCTTCGGGGTACGGATCGCGATGCGGCCGACGACGAAGCAAGTGAACCCATCGAGCTCGAGGTGCTGGAGGAGAACTGGGACGCCGTCCAGGTGTTCCGGCTTTGCCAGCAGTCCTGGATTGCGGGATTCGGCGGCGCCTTCGCACTCGGCTTCACGGCTACAGAGGTGCTTGCAGGCTTCCGCCTGGCCGGCTTCGACAAGCCCGACTTCCTGCTGATCGGCCACGTTCGCGAGATGGGCGACGTGGCAGCCAAGGCACTGAACGACAGGAAGCAATAGCAGCGCCGCCACCCACCGAGCGAAGGCCGAACCGACCATGACCGACAACATCGTCACCCTCCGATTGATCGCCAACGCCGAGGGCGTGGTGACGGGTGTCAAGCTGGCGTCGGGCGAAGTCAGCAAGCTTGGCCCGGCGGGTCAGCACGCGGGCACCCAGGCGTCTGCCGGCATCAACACGATCGGAGTGGCGGCCGAGCGCAGCTACAAGAAGGTCGGGCTCCTTTCCGGCACGCTGGGGCAGCTCAAAGGCATGCTGGCGGGTTATGCCGGCCTGATGGGTGTCAAAGAGCTGGGCCGGTCGGCCGACGTGTACAGCGACATCGTCGGCAAGCTCAAGCAGGTGACCGATGGTGAGCGGGAGCTGGCGCAGGCGAAGGCCGCCACGTTCCGCATTTCCCAGGAGACGTACCAGTCGCTCGACGCCACGACCACCCTCTACGCCCGCAGCGCGGCCGCTCTGGCGCAATACGGTGTGGGTCAGGGCAAGATCGCGGAGCTGACGGAAACGGTGAACCGCGGTCTGCTGATCAGCCGCGCCACCGCCCAGGAATCGGCGAGCGCGATCCTGCAGCTCTCCCAGGCGATGGGTGCAGGTGCCCTGCGCGGAGAAGAGTTCAACGCCGTCAACGAAGCGGCGCCGCGGCTGATGCAGCTGCTCGCAGATTCGCTTGGGCGCCCACGCGGTGAACTGAAGAAGCTTGCCGAGGACGGCCAGCTCACGATCGACGTTCTGCTCAAAGCCTTCACGGGACCGAACGCCGCCAAGCTGGCCGCGGAGGCCGCCGAGGTTCCGCTCACCATTGGTCGCGCCTGGCAGACCGCCAAGAACGAACTGTTGCGCTACTACGGCGAGTCTGACCAGCTGGTTGGCGCTTCGGTTCTGGTGGCAACGGGCATTGCCACCGTGGCCGACAACGTGGATGCGTTGGCGCTTGGCGTCACTGTCCTGGCCGCTGCGCTGGCCGGCCGGCTGGTGGCGGCGACGGTGGCCTATGTGCGTACCCAGGCCACGCAGATCCTGCAGGCGCGGGTACAGGCACAAAGCGAGCTCGCCGCGGCGCGGGCGGCCGAGGCGCACGCCGCTGCGCGTGTCGCCCTTGGGCGGGCCGGAATGCTGGCCGGCGGGCAGCTGGCTGCAGCCGAGGCGACGTTGGCCACCGCGCAGGCGCGCACGGCAGCGGCGACGCAGGCTGCGTCCTTGGCGCTGACCGCCAAGGCCGGTGCGATGCGTGTCCTGAACGGTGTAATGGCGGCGTTTGGTGGGCCGGTGGGCGTCGCAGTGACGGCGCTGGCACTGTTCGTGTCGTGGCTGGTGAGCAGCCGTGAGGAGGCGCGCCGCACTGCACAGGAGATCAAGACCGGTTTCGAGGCTGCTGCGCAATCACTGGAGGCCTTCAACAAGAAGCCGACCTCGCAGGGTGTCCCTGCGTTGGCGGATGCGCTTGAGATGGGCGAAAAGCTGAAGGAGCAGCTGGTCGAACTGCGCGAGGCGCAGCAGGCGATGGCCGACGAGCGCATGCGCATGTTGGCGCGCGGCTTCGATACCAAAGCCCAGGATGAAGCCCTGGCTGCCACCAGTCGCGAGCTGGCGTATATGCAGCTGCGCTACAACGAGCTGACCGGCGCAACCGATGAGGCCATCGGCAAGACGGCGGATATGATCCAGCGCGCCGCAGGTCTGACAGGCGTGAGCGCCAAGGCGCGGAGCGCGATCGAAGAGCAGGCGCGCGCAATCATTCAGCAGAAGCTGACGCTCGAGCAGGCCAGGCCTGAGCTGGTGAAGTTCATTGAGCAGCTCGCAGGTGCGGCCGCAGCCGCGCGCTTGGCTGCTGGCGAGCTCCGCGAGCTGCAGGCGGCGAGCAAGGTCGATTGGGGTGATATCGACAAGGCGCTGAACCAGCAATTGCAGGCCGCGCAGCTGCGAAACATCGAGCTGACCCAAGGCAAGGCGGCGCGGATGCGAGCTGAGCTGGCGCAAAGCCTCACCGAGGCTGGCGCGTATACCGGCGAAGGTGGCGGCCGCGCTCAGGTCGAGGCCCGCAAGGCGACGCTGGAAGCTCTGATCAAGCAGGAATCCGCCAACGAGGCGTTGGCTGAGTCCCAGCGCAAGGCAAACGCGGCGATCCGCGATGGCGCCAAGGCCGCCGACCAAGCCAAGGAATCCCAGGCGCGCTACGTCGCCCAGGCGGCGCTCGCCGCCGCCGAGCTGCGCGGCCCCCTCGCGCTGGCTCAAGCGCAGAGCAAGCAGAAGACCGACGAACTGGACGCCGCGCTGGCCAAGCACAACATCACCCGGGCCGCCCACAAGGCACTGGTGGAGGCGGAGGCCGCCGCGCTGGCGAAGCGCGAAGCGGAGATCGCCAAGCAGGTGGCGGCACCGCAAGCGCTGCTGGACGCGATGACCGGCGAACTGCAGACGTTGCGGATGATCGGCCCCGAGCGCGAGATCGAGCGCCGCCGCCTGCAGGCCGTGGCGGAGATGCAGCGCGAGCTGGCAGACGCGCGCGAGGCAGCTGGAAACGCCGCTGCCCGTGAAACTGAAGCGGTGCGGCTCGGGTACAGCAGCTGGCGCGACTACGAGGCCGCGATGCTGGCGGCCGCCAGCGCAAACGCCGTGCTGTCGGTTCGGATCGAAGAGCAGGCTGCGCTGGCAGAGGACTGGGCACGGGTCTGGACGGATGCCGCCGCCGACGTGGCCGACGCGCTCACCAACTTCGCCATGAGCGGTTTGCGGGACTTCAAAGGCCTGGCAAAAGACCTCAAAAACATCGCTAGGCAGCTGGTCGGCGACCTGATCCGGACCTTCCTGCAGCAGAAGATCGTGATTCCGATCCAGGCGCAGCTCACGCAGGTGTTCAGCAGCGGCTTGGGGCAGACCAGCGGATTCCTGGACGTGCTGCGCACCGGCTTCGATGGCCTGCTATCCGGCATCACGAAGATCTTCAGCCGCGGCGGCAGCGCGGCGCAGGCGATGCAGACGGCGACGGAAGCCGGCTGGCAGATGGCGAAAGCGGCGGGCGTGGCCGTTGTGCCGGCAAGCGGCGCTGGCGGGATGCTGCTGCCCGGCGGCCAGCTGCTTGGCGGCGGCTCCGCCTTCAGCGGCCTGGCCGGGATGTTGGGTCCGCTGCTGGGCGTCGGCATGGGTGCCAGCATGGGCGGCGACACGCTGGGTAAGCTCGGTGGCGGTCTCGCCGGTGGCGCGCTGGCGATGAGCCTGCTGGGAGCGGGCGGTGGCCTTGCCGGGCTGTCCGCGGGCATGGCGGCTGGCGGACTGTTCGGCGGCGTCAGCGGGATGCTGGGTGCGATGGGGCCGATTGGCTGGGCCGCGCTTGCAGCGTTCGCCGTCAACAAGATCAGCGGCGGCAAGTTGTTCGGCACCAGCTACAAGACCGAGTCCGCATCCCAGCAATGGAGCATTTCCGACGCGGGCGCCACGGGCAGCCAGTCGGTGACCGAAGTCAAGCAGCAGAGCTTCTTCCGCGGTCGAAAGTGGCGTACCACCACCAGCGCACTGGACGCTGAGGCGATGGCCGCGGTCAACGACCTGTTCGAGACGCTCGAGCAGACCGTGAAGACGGCGGCACAGCAGCTGGGCATCGATGTCCCTGACATTGTGGGCGGCAGCTTCAAGCGCGAGTTCGACAAGAACGGCAACCTGACCCGCGAGTTCGGCACCATCGCCGGCCGGGTCTACAACGAGGCGCAGGACGCCTTCGCTTCACGCCTGGTGGGTGAGAACCTGCTGGCGGTGGCCAAGGCCGCCGGCAGCGCGGCCGAGCTGGAGCAGCTGGCCAACGCCTACCGCACCACCGGAGAGGAGCTGCAAGCCTTCGCCACCCTGGCGCTGGCCGTGCAGGAAGACCTGCGCAGCGCAAACGGGATCTGGCAGCAGGTCGACGGCGACGGCGTGATGACGCGGATCGTCGGCTACGTGGAGGGGTTGGCCAAGGCCGGTGAATCCCTGGCGGACGCCTATACCCGGATCCAGCAGACCATCACGCAATACGGCGACCTGATCGGCGGCGTGCGCCAGCAGATCGCCACGCGCGGCCTGAATCAGTACCAGAAGGCGCAGCTCGAGGTCGAGCTTGCCTACCGCCAGCAGGTCAAGCAGGCGAATGAACTGGCCAAGGCGCTGGGGCTCAGTGGCGCGCGAGCGGAGGATCTGGCCGCCATCGAAGAACTTCGCGCATTGAACATGGCGGACCTGGCCACCCAGTATGCCGCCCAGCAGCGTGCGCAGAACCAGCAGTGGCTGGCTGACCTCGGGCTGTCGGACTTGTCGCCGCTGCGCGACGACCAGAAGCTCGCCAACGGCATGGATCTGTTGCGGAAGGCGGTGGGTGCCGGCGACGCCCAGCGGGCCCAGAAGCTTGCCGAACAGGTGTTGGGCCTCGGCCGGAACCTGTACGCCAGCGGTGCCGACTACAACGCGCTCTACGAACAGGTGACCGCGCTGATAGGCGATCTGGATGCCGCCAGCATGGAGGAGCTCCAGGGGCTGACCAACGAGCAGCTGGCGAACCTGGCTGACTTGGTCAGTGGCCTGCCCGAGCAGATTGCCCAGGAACTGGCCGCGCTGCTGGTCACGCCGCCGCCTGTCGCGACTGAGCCGCCGACACCGCCGGCGCCGACACCTGCCCCGCCGCCCTCGAGTGGCGGTGGTGGTGGGGACGGCACCGATAGCTGCGTGGCAATCCACATGGTCATGGACGACGGCATTTACGCTGGCGCCGCGCAGGCCGGCGACGTGCACCACTGCATCAACCCTGGCGAAGGCCAGACCCTGCAGCCGGTGCACCATGCAGGGGAACCGGTGTGGCAGCCATGCGTGCGCCTTGTCACTCGCAGCGGCGCGGCGCTGGTGTGCAGCGTCAGCACTCCCTTCACCGCGGTAGATGCACCGGCCGACCTGCCCGAATACACCACGCTGGCGCCCGACATGCTTGGGCATGACGTGGTGGTGCGCCGCGGCGGCGTGATGTTCGTGGAGGCCGTGGTCGATGTGGAGCTGGTGGGCACGCTCCTGGTGATGCCGCTGGACTTCGGTGGTCGCAGCTTCGCGGCCGGCGAGGACGCGGACGCGCTGGTTTACAGCCACAACATGCAGAAGGCCCCGAGCCTGGGCAATGACGCCTTGCTGATGTCGATGGCCTCGAGCCTGGCATCGATCGCCGAGACCAACAGCGCAATGGCCGCGTCGGAAACGACCGGCTCGCTCTTGGCCCTGTCCGAATCCACGCGCACCGGCCGCTGATGCCGGTAACCAAGAGGAACCATCATGAGCCTGAGCAACACCTTCGAAACCGCCCTGCTGAATCACATCTTCAACAACGCGGCGATCGCCAATGTCGGCGACGCCGCCGGCCTTCCGGCATCGGCCGCCGCGGGCAACCTGTACGTCAGCCTGCACACCGCCGACCCGGGTGAGGCCGGGACGGCCACCACCAGCGAGGCCACCTACACCGGCTATGCCCGCGTGGCGGTGGCGCGCAGCGCGGGCGGGTGGACTGTCTCCGGTGCATCGGCGAGCAACACCGCGGCGATCAACTTCCCCGCGGCGACTGCCGGCGCCAACACGCTGACCCACTTCGGCGTCAGCACCAGCGCCAGCGGCGCCGGCACGCTGCTGCTGTCTGGCGCACTGACCGCTTCCCTTGCCGTCAGCGCAGGCATCACCCCGAGCTTCGCCGCTGGCCAGCTGACCGTCACCGCGGACTGATCGGGTTCTGAGCGATGGCTGCGCCGTATCGCAAGGGGACGCCGATTTGGCGAACTGGCGGCTCTGTTCCGCCACCTCTCCCGTGGCCATTCAACCAGAAGGCCGGCGAATACGGCTTGCTCTGTATCGAAATGAGCAAGTCGATGGGCATTGTCGGGCCGAGTGGCTGGACACTGCTCGCATATGAGGAGGCATCGGCCGATACCAAGATCGTTGTTTACGGAACGGTTGCGACGAAAGACTCCGAGTCCGATGTAACGATCAGTACTACAGGCGGCCCAGATCACATCGTGGCCGGGATCGTTGCCTTCGCCGGTGTTGATCCGGCGGATCCCGTAGCGGCGGTAGCGACGGCACGATCTACTGGATCTGTCAGCAGCCTGGCTGTGCCTGCGTTGACCAGTCCAGGGGCAGGGCGTGGATTGGTGTACGTGGCTGGCGCTGCTGGTGGGTCGCCAACTCTGGCCGTGACTGCTCCTTCCGGGATGACCAGCCAGACCGGTTCAGTCGCGCTCGGGGCTACAGGCAGTGTGTTGGTGTCGTCGGCGCTGGAGGTATCCGCAGGTAGCACTGGAGCCGGCTCTGTATCCAGAAGCCCTTCCGGCAGCATCTGCACGGCAGCCATCCTTCTGAACCCAGTACCCCCCCCGCCTGTCGCGGAAGCGGCCGGCACTGGGGTCATCACCGTTTCCGGCTCGGCAACCGGTCGGAGGTTGGCAGCTGGCGGTGGCGCGTCAAGCGCTGGAGTGTCCGCAACGGCTGTGCTTGGCGGCGACGCTGTGCTGGGAGCAACTACCAGCGCCGCTCTGCTGCCTGCTGGCACGTTGGGCGGCGCGGCGGCGCTGGCCGGCGTACTGGCCCTCGTGGTCTCCGGCGCTGCTGGAGTGGCGGGCAGCGCGATGCTCTCCGGCAATGGCCAACTCCAGGTTGTCCAGTCGGCCCAGCTCCGCGGAGCCGGGTCGTTGGCCGGCACTGGCGCGATGGCGTGGACTGGCGCGGCAGCAGGGCTCGCGATCCCAGGGCTGGGCGGATATGGCTCCGCCGGCATGGATGCATCGGCCGAACTGCGCGGCTTCGGCACCTTGGCCGGCAATTCGACCTCGATTCTCAGCTGGGCGGCCACCCTGTCCGGTAACGTGCCGGCGGCAGGTGCCTCGGACCTGTCGATTACCTCAGCGGCAACCCTTCGCGGCTATGCCGAGTTGGCAGGTGTCGCGCCTGCCGCCGCGGCGGCCGCCGCGGTGCCCCGCGGATATGCCGCCTTGGCCGGCACGGTACCCACTGGCATGGAGGCGCCGCCGGCAGCGCTGCGAGGTCAAGCGGCACTGGCAGCCGACGCTACGGTCAGCCTGATGGGCAGTGGTGAGCTGCAGCTATTGGCGCGCAGTTCGGGCGATGCCGAGCTGGCGTTCATCGTCGGGCCGGTCACCCTGCTCAGCGTGCTGCAGCTGCAGGGGGATGGTGCTCTTGCCCTGGATGCACAGGCGACGCTGGCCGCTACCGGGAGGCTGCGCGGTGCCGGCGAATGGAACATTGCCGGCAGTGGCCAGGCTCTGCGCATCGTGGATCCGGTCGTTGAGAACCACTGGCGTGTACCTTCGCAGCGGCCGGTGCTGCTACTGACAATCGGCGCGCCGCCGCTGCCCGTCGTTACTCCGATCACGCCGGTCGATGTTACCGGCGAGGTCGATGACCACGTGGCGCCAGCCCTTGCCAGCCCTTCCGGCCTCACCGTAGCCGCGATGCTCGATGCAGCCCACCTTGCCTGGACCTACTCGGGCCCAGAGGGAGCGACGTTCGTCGTTGAGCTTGCGGCGGACGTCTCCGGGTTGCCGAGCGGTTGGGCGATTGCCGGCGGCACCGCGGACCTGCAGTACACGCTGGGCGGGCTGACGGCCGGGACGGTTTGGGTGCGCATCTATGCGACGCTCAACGGCCGCAACAGCGCGCCGACTGCCGCTCAAGCGGTGACGCCGATTCCCAGTTTCAAGGTGCAGGCCAATACCGAAGCAGTGGCCGCGCTGCAGGAACACGTCGAAACCATCGACGGCGTGCTGGCGGCGCAGGCAACGGACATCGTCAGCCTGAAGGCCGGTGCCGAAGCGGTAGCGAACGACGTGGGTGGGCTGCAGGAGGCCACCGACGCGCTGGCCGCTGCGGACGATCTGATGGCGGCGCGAGTCCAGGCCGCCGAGGACTCGATCTCGGCTGAGGCGCAACGGGTGACCGCGCTGTCCAGCTCCCTGGAGATCAACCGCAGCGTCGCTGGCCGCACGCCGCTGGTGTTTCGCCAGCCGAACGCGCCCGCCGTCAGCGGCACCCGCTACAACCTGTTGCTGCAAACCGCCGGGCTCACCAGCACCACCTGGGCGAAGACCGCGACGGTGGCAGCCAGCACGGTGGCGGATCCCGAGGGATACCTGCAGGCCTTCCGTCTCACCCCGAGTGCCGATGGCCAGTACGTGCGGCAGGACGTCTCCGGGCTGGGCTCCATCGCCGGCCGCACCTTCAGTTTCCCGGTCTGGATCCGCGCCGACATCGCGCACACCTGCAGCATCCGGCTGATCGCCGGCACCGCCGGGACCGACGAGGTGCTGGACGTGGCGGCCGGCAACCTGTGGCAGCGCGTCAACATCACTCACGCCTACGCCGGTGAAACCGACGCCAGCCTGCGCGTGGAGATTTACCCGAAGCAATACGGCAGCACCGGCCAGCCGAACCATCCGATCGACGTGTTCGGCCCGCAGCTCAATGAAGGCCAAGCGCGGCCGTTCCAGCGCGTCGGTGTGGCCAACGACTACGACGGCAACGGCATCCCGCCGCTGTCCACCTGGTACGACAGCGACGACGGCAACAAAGAGTACGGCTGGCAGCTGAGTGGCGGCACCATGCAGTGGGTGCCGGGCAGCGATACCCGCATCGCTGCGACCGCCGCGGCCGCAGCGGCGCTTGGCGCTCGGGTGGATGCCGCCGAGGGCAATATCAGCGCCCAGGCTGACCAGATCAACACGCTGAACGTCGGCCTGGCCGGCAACGTGACGGCCGTCGAGGCGCTGCAGGTCAGGGTGTCCAGCACAGAGGAAGGGCTCGAGGACTACTTCGCCTCCTACTCCGTGACTTTCGATGTCAATGGCAAGTTCAGTGGCTTTCGATCGATCAATAACGGGCTGATCAGCGCGTTCGAGATCGATGCGGACGTGTTCTCGGTGACGGCCGCCGCCGGCGCGGATGCATTGACCTGGAGCCAAGGCGTCCTGACGGCGCGCAAGGCCGGCTACAGCGTGAAGCTGGGGCCTGGCTTTGGTGCGAACAGTGACCTGGTGCTTTGGTACGGCCCCGATGGTGACAGCAGCACGCGCACGGTCGAGAACGCCAAGATCGCGATCACCAAGGACGGCACCCGCAAGCTCGGCAGCACCCAGCTCAACCTCGGCAGCGGCTGGTCCAGCGGCGCATCGATCACCTACAGCGCGACCGCCGGCTCGGCGACTATCAGTGCAACTGCCGGCGTCTTCCGGTTTGGCGACCAGGAACGCAGCTACGGCGCCAGCAGCGCCAGCGTTTCCGGCACTCCCGGCACCAGCGTCCTGTACTGGCTCTACTACGACGATCCGGGCCTGACCGGGGGCTCCAAGGCCCTCATGGCCAGCACCAGCGTCGTGGATACGTTCAACTCGGACGGCCGGGTGCTGTTGGGCTCGGTAACGGTTGCCTATCCGGCGAGCGGCACCAGCGGTGGCGGCGGCAGCGGCGGTTCGGACTGCGTGGACTACGACAGCGTGCTGGCGGACGGGCGTCTTGTCCGCGACCTGCAACCTGGCGACCTGGTGGAGTGCGTGGACGTGCGTACCGGTGCCCGGGGCATGTTCCCGTTGCTGGCGATCGGCTTCGCCTGGGCAGACTGCTACCGGGTCACCACCGCCCACGGCGAGGTCATCCAGTCCGACACGACGCCGATGGACATGCCGGATGGCAGCGTGGTTCGCACCTATGCGCTGGCCGGTCATCCGGTGCTGCAGCGTGAGCACGGCTTCGAACTGGCCACGGTGGAGCACGTGGGGCTGCGACGCGTGTGCAAGCCCGACCTCGGCGACCGCATGTTCTTCGCCGGCACCGCAGTGGACCGCTGCATCGCCACCCACAACATCCGCTACAAGGATCCCACCCTGCCATGAGCTGGAAGCTTCGCGCCGACATCGCCGCCAAACCGCATGAACAGGTCGGCGCAGCCCCAGCGGCCGTGTTCGAACTTGATAGCCGCGTGCTGGTGGCATTGGCCATTGCCACAGCGCCGACCCCGGCGGCCACGCTTGCCTGCGTTGCCAGTTGCTGGCTGGTCGACGCCGATGGCGACCCGCAAGGCGTCAACGGTGTTCCCGTGCTGAGTACGTTCCAGCATGTCGCGGATGTCCCCCAGCTCAGCGCCTTGGGTGTCCAGGGAATCGCGGAGGCGCTGCGTGATCTGCTGCTGGGAGAGCCGCCCGCGGATCCGCCGCTGATCCCTTGGCCCGAGCAGCTCCGCGCCCAGGTCTCGATCCGGAATGTGATCGCGGTAGCCACCGCCGCCGGGACGCCGATTGACTGGAGCGGATCGTGAGCGTCTCCCTTCCCATCCGGCTTGCCGATCACGACTGGATGAGCGCCACCACCGATACGCCGGCCAGCGTTCGGTTCGAGGGCCGAATCGACACCTCCGGGGTAACGACCATCGCCCAACTTGGGTTCTGGCCGTGGGGATCTGGCGTCATGCAGGCGGGTGCTGCCCAGGTCCGGCTGCTGGATGCAGATGGGCTGCTGGACGCTGCCACGCTGGCCGACCTCAGTGGGGTGCCCGTCGCATTGGAGCAGGTTGGGCTGGACGGATCGCTTGCCGAAGCGGTGCCGGTGGCCCGCTATGTGGTCGATCGCCTGATCGGCGATCGTGCTGGGCGCAAGACGCTGGTACTGCTGGACGCCCACGACGCGCTTGACAGGATCATCAACGACAACACGTTCTCGGGCGGTGTTTCTGGCCTTGCTGGCCAGCGCATGCCGATGAGCATCGGTCGAGTTTTCAATGCCCCGGTCGTGCTGACAGGTAGCGATGGGAGTGTCGGCTGGATCGCCGATGCGCCGCAAAGCATTTTGCTGCTCAGGGACCGTGCCGATCCGATGGAGCCCGGCACTTGGGCGCTTGATCCCTTCAGCCAGCAGATCCTGTTCCAGAGCCCGCCGCTGGGCCCGGTCACCTCCGATCTGGCCAGCGTGAGTGGAGACTCCCTGGAGCAGTGTTTGCGTGAGGTCATGCGACGCGCCGGAATGACCGCATGGTCGAGTTCAGATGCGGCAGCGATTGACACCGCGACGGGCTATGGCGGCATCGGCTATTTCGCGACTCAGCCCGTAACCGCGCGCGCGGCGATGACCGCAATGCTTTCGACGTTCGGCGCTTGGCCGTGGCAGGACGCCACGGGTGTGCTGAGGTTGGTGCGCATCGTCGATCCGGACACGCTCCCGGTGGCACTGGAGCTCAATGGGGCAGAGCTGGTCGATGACGTGGTCCCCACCGTGGACACCGCGCCAGGGCTGTCGGTGCGGATGGCCTACCAGCTCAACGCACGGGTCATGCGCGAGACCGACTTCGTTTCTGACCTGGTCGATGTTCCTCCCGAACTCCGCGCCCAGTTGTCATCGCCGCAGGGTGGCATTGTCAGCGCCGCCAGCGCAGCAACGCTGCCCAGTGAGTACCGGCACGCCTTGGACGCGGACCCGTACCCCAGCCTCTTCTGGGCGCAAGCGGACGCGCAGGCTGAAATCGATCGCGTGGTCGCGTTGTATCAGAAGGTGCGGCGCAACTGGGAGGTCTCTGTGCGCGGGCTGCCGGCTCTGGCGGCTGTCGCGGCGCTCCCTGGAACCGCGGTCCACCTCACCTCTCCGCAGTACGGCTTGTCCAATGGCCGCAAGTTGCTGGTGCGGCGCGTGGAGCGCAACCCCGTCAGCGGGGACATCAAACTGACCCTCTGGGGCTGAGCATGCTTATCAGTTATTCGATGCCTGTCGTAGGCGGAATCGCAATTAGCGGCGGCAGCTGGCTGGCGGCCGGCGGTGGCGCCGCACTTTGCGACGGCAACCCCGCGCGTCGGGCCAGGCTGCAATGGGCAGCTGGTGGGGTCCTTGGGAGCTACGTATCGATCTCGCTCGTCTTCAACACTCCGACGTTGCTGCGGGTGTTCGCGCTGCTTGGATCCTCACTGCCCCCTGGCGTTCGGATCGGCTTTTTTGGCCCCGGTGGTGCGGAGTTCGGTGGGATGACCGCGGGCGTGCTTGCCAGCTACCAGGCGGATGGGACCGTGGGGGCGTGGGCTATTGCGGACGCTGACACCCTGTCCGACAACAGTGTGACCGTCAGGATCTTCAACGACCGCAACGGCGCCCCGTGGGCCACCAATGGCACCGTGATCGACATCGGAGAGCTGTGGGCGGCGCCTGCGATCGAGGTCGAACATGGCGCCGATTGGGGCGGGGATTTTCAAGACCCCACTGAGACGGTCAGGACGATCATGGGGCAGGCGAACTCGGTGCGCAGGTCGTCATACAACGTCCTGGATGTTCCGCTGGTGGCGACCGGCGCCGACCAGGTCTACGGCAGCGGGCTGGACAACAGCATGAGCCTGGTCAAGCTGCGCGCGGCGCTGGCCGGCGATGCTCGTTGCGCGGTGGTCGTCCGTAGAACCCAAGAATTCATGGTTGCCCAGTACGGTTTTGGGCAAGTCGCTTCGATCAGGCACGCGGGTGGCGACTACTTCACTGGACGGCTGATCCACCAGGAGATTCCCGCCCGTTAGAACAGGGCGCCCGACCGCCGGCGGCAACCGGCGGCCGGACGCCGCAGAACACGCGTCTCATCCGCGTGCCATTGGCCGAGGACCCTGCCGCTCCCGAGAGCGGAACCAGTCTCGACCATGACCATCGCAGGAGATGAGATTGTGATTCCCAATAAGTGGTTCCGCGGCGCGCATCGAGGCACGCCGCTGCTCTCTGACAACGTCGATCAATGTGGGGGGAGCCGATAGTGCCGAACCCGATCATCCCGTGGCCCGGTGGCAAGCGCCGGCTGATCCGCCACCTGTATCCACACTTCCCGGCGCATGAAACCTACGTGGAGGCATTCGCTGGCGGAGCTGCGGCGCTGCTGATGCGGCCCCAACCGGCGCCGCTGGAGGTCCTCAACGACATCAACAGCGACCTGGTGTGCCTGTACCGGTGCGTGCGCCATCACCTGGATGAGTTCGTCCGCCAGTTCCGCTGGTCGCTGGTCTCCCGGGTGATGTTCGAGTGGGCCGAGATGGAGCGCCCTGAGACCCTGACCGACATCCAGCGGGCGGCACGCTTCTACTACCTCCAGAAGCTCAGCTTCGGCGGCAAGGTGGATGGGCGAAACTTCGGTGTGGTGGCCAGCGGCTCCGGCCCGAGGCTGAACCTGTTGCGCATCGAGGAAGAGCTGAGCGCCGTGCACCTGCGGCTGTCAAACGTGGTGATCGAGCGTCTACCGTGGGCTGAATGTATCCAGCGCTACGACCGCCCTGGGACCCTGTTCTACTTGGATCCGCCGTATTGGCAGACCGAGGGATATGGCGTCGACTTCCCCTGGTCGGAGTACGAGAAGATGGCTGATCTGCTGCGTAGCCTGCAGGGCAAGGCGGTGGTCTCGATCAACGACCATCCGGCCATCCGGAAGGTCTTTGACGGCTTCGAGATGGTGCCTCTGCAGCTTGGCTACTCAATCGGCGGGGCGGCGGGCCGCGATAAGCAGTTCGGCGAGCTGATCATCAAGAGCTGGGACGACGCCCAGGCGATGCTGTTGTAGCCGCCAGCTCGCGAGCCCAGCTCTCGCAGGCGCGAATTGCTGCCATTCTGGTGGGGTGGGAGTGGCCTCCCATTCCACTGCGGCCGATGTCGGTGTAGGCCAGCGAATACGGTCGCTCTTTGCATGGGGACAAGTGGACGGCTGCTCTCACGACGTCGCCGTGGAGCAGCTCTATGCGCCACGGGGCGGTGGTGCGGCGCCAACGCCATCCCGGCGGCAGCCTGGTCTCTCCGGGAGTGATTGCAGCGCCCATATCGGGATTTTCCTACGGCCGCTTGCGGCGCTGCCTGACTGCGTCGCCCCCTGCGATCCGCCATCCTTGCCTCACGCCGCCGGGAGTTGCTGGAACGCCTGACGACAGACGGGCAACGCACCCCGGCGGCGTCCTAGAACGGGGCGTCCCAGTCGGGTGCTTCATCAAGATCGGCAGCCTGCCGGTACCTCGCCTCCCAGCGGCGGAGGCGGGAGAGGACTTCGGCTCTGCGGGCGCGGCCCCGCCAGCTTGTGGCCTTCGGTTGGCGCTCAATGGCGTCGATCTGACGCCGGAACTCGGCCGCTTTCGCGGCGGCCCACTGGGGGCTGGCAGGGCGGGCGGGACGGATTGAGGTCATGGAGCAAGCATGCTCCGGCCTGGTCTCACTGCATGAGTCGGGAATGTCCCATTTCGAAGGCGGGAATCCCCGGTTTAAGTGGGGCAAATGCCCGCTTTAAACCCGTTGAGCATTCCATGTGACGCTGCTGCGCAATCCAAACGCCGCGTTACACCGGCATTTCTCACAGCCTGTCTCATCGAACATTGGCACTGTCACTGCCCTCTAACACCTGAGTTAAGCCGCGCCGCGAAGCGGCGTCGGCTTGAATGA
>JAANMY010001160.1_pt1 | contig 31636 bp, 29 predicted proteins | sample 7279691 | NCBI WGS metagenome assembly JAANMY01 (sample SAMN14094543, study PRJNA606508) | bioreactor metagenome | isolation source: A lab-scale SPAN reactor treating ammonium-rich wastewater day 388 | place: Ireland: Galway | collected 2018-02-07
GATGTAACGATCGAGCAGGGTCGGGCTGGCCACGATCTTCCCCACCAGCAGCGCGGTGCGATTGCCTTCAGCCCCCAGTTGCGCCAGGCGCGAGGGACGGGCGCTGGCCGTGGCGAATTCGCCGGCCACGAACAGGGCATTGATGGCAATCAACAAACAAATGATGGCGGAAACGATAAGCCAGTTCATAAATCGATCCAGCGGCGGCAAGCTTGGCCCGCGCCAGGGATGCTGCTATTATCCCACCCATCCCGGCTTGAAGAAAAGTACGCCGGGGCCTGTTGACCTCCCCTGCGCGCTGTCCTGTCGATTTTCATGCTCGATCCTGTTCGCCTGGAAGTTTTCAAGCACCTGTTCGCCTCGGTGGCCGAGGAAATGGGCGTGGCCTTGCGCCGCAGCAGCTATTCTCCCAACATCAAGGAGCGCCGCGATTTTTCCTGCGCCCTGTTCGATGCCCGCGGGCAGATGATCGCCCAGGCCGCGCACATTCCGGTGCATTTGGGGGCCATGCCCTGCTCGGTGCAGGCGGCGCTGGCCCACTTTGGCGAAGATGGCTGCGCGCCCGGCGACCTTCTCCTGCTCAATGACCCCTTTCAGGGGGGCACGCACCTCCCCGACATCACCCTCATCGCCCCCATCTTTGCCGGCGGCGAGCGCCTCGGTTTTGTGGCCAACCGCGCCCACCACGCCGACATCGGCGGCATCTCCCCCGGCTCCATGCCCCTCTCCACCGAGCTGTTCCAGGAGGGCCTGATCATCCCACCGCTCAAACTGGTGGAGGGGGGGCGGTTGCAGCCGGGCGTGTGGGCCTTGCTGCTGGCCAACGTGCGCACCCCGCAGGAGCGGGCGGGCGATCTGCGGGCGCAGATGGCGGCCAACCGCAAGGGCGAGGCCCGCCTGCTGGAACTGGTGGGGCGCTACGGGCAAGAGGAAGTGACCGCGGCCATGGCCGGGCTGCTCGATTACGCCGAACACATGACCCGCCGCCTCATCGCCGCCCTGCCCGACGGCGTCTACCGCGCCAGCGATGTGATGGATGAGGATGGCCAGGGCAGCGGCCCCCTCACCCTGGCCGTGACTATCACCATCCGCGGGGATGAGGCGCTCGTGGACTTCAGCGGCACCGCGCCGCAATGCCGGGGCAGCATCAACGCCACGGAAGCGATCACCCTCTCCGCGGTTTACTACGCGTTCCGCTGCCTGATCGGGCTGGACATCCCCTCGAACAGCGGTTGCCTGCGCCCGATCCGCGTGGACGCGCCGCCGGGCACGCTGGTCAACGCCTGCCGGCCCGCGGCTGTGGCCGGGGGCAATGTCGAAACCTCGCAGCGCATCACCGATGTGCTGCTGGCCGCGCTGGCCCAGGCCGCGCCCGAACGTGTGCCCGCGGCCAGCCAGGGCACCATGAACAACCTCACCATCGGCGGCTGGGACGAGGCCCGCGCCCGCCCCTTCGCCTACTACGAGACGATCGGCGGCGGCATGGGCGCGCGGCCCGATCGCGACGGCGCCTCCGCCATCCACACGCACATGACCAACACCCTGAACACGCCGGTGGAGGCGCTGGAATACGCCTATCCCCTGCTGCTGCGGCGCTACGCCATCCGCGGCAGCAGCGGCGGCGGCGGCCGCTACCGCGGGGGCGATGGCATCGTGCGCGAGATGGAGCTGACCGCGCCTGCCCGCGTCACCCTGCTCAGCGACCGCCGCCAGCACCCACCCTATGGCCTGGCCGGAGGCGAGCCGGGCCAGACCGGGCGCAATCTGCTGATCCGGGCGGGCGAGGCGATCGAGTTGCCGGGCAAAGTCAGCCTGGAGGCCGAGGCCGGCGACATCCTGCGCATCGAAACCCCCGGCGGCGGCGGTTGGGGCGCCCCCGCGTGAGCCAGCGGTCGGAGCGCTGCGAGCGCTCCGACCGCTAACCCCGCCACCTGCACCTGACACTTGAAACCTGACACCTGACACCTCCCCCCATGCACCTCGGCATCGACATCGGCGGCACCTTCACCGATTTTGTGGCCTTCGACCCGGCCACCGGCCAGTTCCGCACGTTCAAGCGACTTTCCACGCCGGCCGCGCCGGCGCAGGCCGTGCTGGCCGGGCTGGACGAACTTGGGATCGCCGCGGCCTCGCCGCGCATCATCCACGGCTCCACCGTGGCCACCAACGCCCTGCTCGAACGCAAAGGCGCGACGGTGGGCTTCATCGCCACCCGCGGCTTCAAAGACCTGCTCACCATCGGCCGCCAGAACCGGGCCGCGGCCGCGCTCTACGATTTCTTCGGCGACCGGCCCCCGCCCCTGGCCCCGCCGCAGCGCTGCTTCGAGATCACCGAGCGGGTCGATTGCCAGGGCCGCGTGCTGGAACCGTTGGCCGTGGCCGAAATCCCCGGCCTGATCGCGGCGCTGCGCGCGGCCGGGGTCGAGGCGGCAGCGATCTGCCTGCTCTTCTCCTTTCTGCACCCCGACCATGAACAGCAACTGGCCGCGGCCCTGCGCGCAGCCGGCTTTTTCGTCTCCGCCTCCAGCGACATCCTGCCCACCTTTCGCGAATATGAGCGGGGCAGCGCCACCACCATCAACGCCTATGTCTCGCCGGCGATGGCCGCGTATCTCGGCCAACTGGCCATGCCCGGCCTGCGCGTCATGCAATCGAACGGGGGCATGATCGGGGCGGCGACCGCCGCGGCCCAGGCCGTGCGTTGCATCCTCTCCGGCCCGGCCGGGGGCGCGGTGGGCGCCCGTTACGTGGCCCAGGCCGCGGGCCACGACCGCATCCTCGCCTTCGACATGGGCGGCACCTCCACCGATGCCAGCCTGCTCGACCGGGGCCTGCCCCTGACCAGCGAGGCCGAGATCGACGGCCTGCCCGTGGGCATCCCCCTGATCGATATCCACACCGTGGGCGCGGGCGGAGGCTCCATCGCCGCTGTGGACGCGGGCGGGGCGCTGCGCGTGGGCCCGCAGAGCGCCGGCGCGGATCCAGGCCCTGCCTGTTATGGCCGCGGGGGCGCGGCCGCCACCGTCACCGACGCCAACCTGATCCTGGGGCGCATCCCTGCCGATCACTTCCTGGGCGGGCGCATGCCGTTGGATGGCGAAGCCGCGGCCGCGGCCCTGGCCCGCCTGGCCCAGGCCGCTCGTCTGCCCGCGCCGCCCCATCTCTCCCCGGCGCAGGCCGCGGCCCTGGGCGTGGTGCGTGTGATCGACGCGCACATGGAGCGGGCTTTGCGGTTGATCTCGGTCGAGCGCGGCCACGATCCCGCCGAATTCACCCTCGTCAGCTTTGGCGGCGCGGGGGGATTGCACGCCTGCGCCCTGGCCCGCAGCCTGGGCATCCGCCAGGTGCTGATCCCGCCGCAGGCTGCGGTGCTCTCCGCCCTGGGCATGCTGGCGGCGGAGGTGGTCAAGGATTACGCGCAGACGGTGATGCTGTCTGGCCCGGCCCTGCCCGATGCGGCGACGCTGGCGGCCCGGTTTGCGCCCCTGTTGGCCCAGGCCGAGCAGGATCTGCGGGCCGAGGGCGTGGCCGCGGCGCGCATCCACCTGCTGCGCCAGCTCGATATGCGCTACACCGGCCAATCTTACGAGATCACCCTGCCTTTCGGCCCCGATTTTCCGGCCGATTTCCACGCCGCGCACGCCCACGCCTACGGCTACAGCGCGCAGGACGCGGCGCTGGAGATCGTCAACCTGCGGGTGCGGGCGGTGGGCCAGATGCAGCCGCCTCCGCTGCCCCGCCGGGCTGCGGCCCCGCTGCCCCGCCGGGCTGCGGCCCCGCACACGCCCCTGCCGATCCTGGATCGCCGGCCCCTTATCCTCGCTGATGGCGCGATCTGCTCTGCGCCCCTGATTGCGGGCGAGGCGTTGCAGCCGGGCCAACACCTGCAAGGCCCGGCGCTGGTCGTCTATCCCGACACCACCCTCTTCCTCGGCCCCGGCGACCGGGCGCGAGTGGATGAGTGGGGGAATCTGTGGATCGCGGTGGAGGGTGGACGATAGAGAGTGGGAGGATCAGCGGAGTTGTTGGTGGCGGGGCAAGGTCCAGGCGCTGGGGTGACGTTCCAGGCCCAGGCGCGGGTAATACTCCACCGCCGCCGGCGCGGCCAGCAGCACGATCTTGCAGCGGGGGCCCAGCGCGGCCTGCGTGCGCTGCATCAGCTCGCGGCCAATGCCCTGACGCTGGCAGGCTTCGTCCACCGCCAGGTCGGAGAGATAGCAGGCGTAGTGAAAATCGGTGAGAGAGCGGGCCGTTCCCACCAATGTCTCGCCATCCCAGGCCGTGACCAGGAGATTGGCGTGATCGAGCATGCCCTGGATGCAGGCCGGGTCATCCACCGGGCGCCGCGCCGCCAGGGTGGAGCGCTGCAACAGGTCGATGAATTGGGCGGCGCTGATCGGTTCGTTGGTTTTGTAGATGATGTGCATCGGTTTGCCAAAGATGAGAAAAACGCGCCCCCGGCGACTTGGGGGGCGGGGGGGACAGTGCTATGATGCCCTGGCTGAAGAAAGCGCCTAACATACCTGCACGCAAGCCACCGGAGTCCTGTTCAAATGCCTGCAAAACTGCCCATCAAACGCTATGACGCCGCCGGCGGCGTGGTGCTGGACGCGGTAGGCCGCGTGTTGCTGCTGGAGCGGCTCGTGCCCCGGAATGACGAACTGGCCTACGAGATCCGCCTACCCAAGGGCCACATCGAGCCGGGGGAGGGGCCGGCGCAGACGGCGCTGCGCGAGGTGTGCGAGGAAAGCGGCTATTGCCACCTGACCATCCTCGCCGACCTGGGCGCGGGCGTGACCGAGTTCGATTGGGAGGGCAGGCACATCATCCGCAGCGAGCACTACTATCTCATGCGCCTGGCCGCGCCCGACCGCGCTGCCCCACAGCCCAGCCGGCCCGACGCCGAAGAGGCGTTGTTCCGTCCGCTGTGGGCGACGGATCTGGCCGCGGCCCTGGCCCTGTTGACCTTCGAGAGTGAAAAGCAGTTCGTGCGGCGGGCGCTGGCGGCGGGGGCGGCTTGATCAGGCCCAGAGGTGGGCGTATTTGAGGGCGGTGCCGGTGTTGAAGAGCACCACCTGCTCCTGCGGCTGGATCCAGCCCTCTTCCAACAGGCGTATCTGCGCGGCCAGGCAGGCTGCGCCCTCCGGCGCGGGGAAGATGCCGGTGTGCGCGCCCATGAGGCTGGCGCAGGTCATCATCTCCTCGTCGGGCACGGCCACGGCAGTGCCGCCGCTCTGCCGCAGCGCTTGCAGGATGAGGAAATCGCCCACAGCCGCGGGCACGCGCAGGCCATCGGCGATGGTTTTGGCGCCCTGCCACATCTCGGCGTGGGTTTTGCCCTCGTGGAAGGCTTTCACCATCGGCGCGCAGCCGCTGCTCTGCACCGTGACCATGCGCGGGCGGGCCGGGCCGATCAGGCCCATCGCCTCCATCTCGGCAAAGGCTTTCCACATGCCGATCAGGCCGGTGCCGCCGCCGGTGGGATAGATGATCACATCGGGCAGGGTCCAGCCCAATTGTTCGGCCAATTCGTAGCCCATGGTTTTCTTGCCCTCGATGCGATAAGGCTCCTTGAGGGTGCTGACATCGAACCAGCCGTATTGCTGCACACCCTCGCGCACACGGGCGCCGCAGTCGGTGATCAAACCATCGACCAGGGTGACGTTGGCGCCGAGCGTTTTGCATTCGGCCTGGAAGGGCAGGGGCACATCGCGGGGCATATACACGTGCGCGGGCAGGCCGACGGCCGCGGCGTAGGCGCTCATGGCCCCGGCGGCGTTGCCGGCGCTGGGGATGGCCACCTCGGCCGCGCCCAACTCGTAGGCCCGGCTTACGGCCAGACAGAGGCCGCGGGCCTTGAAACTGCCGGTGGGGTTCAACGATTCATCTTTGATCAGGGTGTTGGGGCAGCCGATGACCTCGCCCAGACGCCCGGCAGGCAGCAGGGGCGTGCCCCCTTCGCCCAGGTTGATCATGGCGTCGCGGCGCTGCACCGGCAGCACCTCCTCGTAGCGCCAGAGGCCGGGGCTGCGCGTGGCCAGGGCCGCGGGCGTCATGGTCTGGGCAGCTTTGGCCAGATCATAACGGGCCAGCAGGGGTTTTTGGCAGGCGGGGCAGAGGTTGAGCAGTTGGTTGGGGTCGTACAGGGCGCCGCAGGCAGCGCATTCGATATGGGTGAGGGTGGAAAGGGTCATGAAGGCTCCGCAGAGGGGGATGGATGACAGCAATGGTCGCAGTCTAAAAGGGAGGGTTGGCGGCTGTCAATAAAAGGGGGGGGTGGGTTTCAGGTGTCAGGTGTCAGGTGTCAGGTTGGGATCGTGGGGTGTGCGGTGATACACTGGGACGGTGGACGGTGGACGGTGGAGGGTGGTTTTAGATTTTTAGGTGGTAATGTGTGATTTTTGTTTTTATTTTTCACTTTTACTTGATTTATCGTAAAAATTCACCTTATTTTGTCATTGCGAGGGGCGATAGCCCCGAAGCAATCCCCAACGTTGCTTGAATCCCCAAAAAATGACGATCCACCTTGGGGATTGCTTCGCTGTACTCGCAATGACATATCAGGTGAAATGTTACAAATAACCAATATCTAATACCAAATACCCAAAAATGCACACAGAACGTATCGGATTTATCGGTTTAGGCATCATGGGCCGGGGCATGGCGGCCAATCTCTTGCGCGCCGGGTTTGCGCTGACGGTGTGGAACCGCACCGCGGCGCGCATGCAGCCCCTGCTGGAACTGGGCGCGCACGCGGCCGCTTCCCCGGCCGCGGCGGCCGCGGCCAGCGACATCACCTTCCTCTGCGTCAGCGACACGCCCGATGTGCAGGCGGTGGTGCTGGGCGAGCAGGGCATCCTGGCCGGCGCCCGGCCCGGCAGCCTGGTGATCGATTGCAGCACCATCAGCCCGGCCGCGACCAAGGATCTGGCCGCGCGGCTGGCGGAAAGGGGCGTGGGCATGCTGGACGCGCCGGTGAGCGGCGGCAGCGAGGGCGCGGCCAAAGGCACACTCAGCATCATGGTGGGGGGCGAGGCGGCTGATTTCGCACGGGCGCTGCCGGCCCTGCAAGCCGTGGGCAAGGCCATCACCCATGTCGGCCCCAACGGCGCGGGCCAGACGGTGAAATTGATGAACCAGATCCTGGTGGTGGGCCACGCCCTGGCCATGAGCGAGGCCTTCCTTTTTGCCCAGGCCAGCGGCGTCGACCTGCACAAAGCCCTGGAAGCGGTGCAGGCAGGCGCGGCAGGCAGTTGGATGCTGAGTTTTCGCGGGCCGCAGATCCTGGCTCGCGATTGGCGGCCCGGCTTCACCATCGATCTGCAACAAAAAGACCTGCGCCTGGTGCTGGAGGCGGCGGATGCGGTGGCCGCGCCCCTGCCCGGCGTCTCGCTGATCTTCCAGCTCTACCGCGCCTTGCAGGCCCGCGGCCTGGGCAGCGAAGGCAATCACGCCCTGATCAAGGCCCTGGAGCATTTGGCGGGATTTGAGGTGATCAGTGTTCAGTGATCAGTATTCAGTATTCAGTAGCGGTATTTGGTATTGAATATTGGGTATTTTTGTTTGGAAGAACACAAAATCTATCAAATGACCACTGACCACTGACCACTGAATACTGAATACTGAATACTGAATACTGAATACTGACCACTGACCACTGACCACTGACCACTGACCACTGACCACTGCCCCCTACTCGACCAACGCGGCCAGCGCTTCGGCCAGATGCACGGCCTGGCGGTCGCCGAGGTCTGCGATCTGGTCGCGGCAGGAGATGCCGTTGGCGATGAGCACCGCGCCCGGCGCCGCCTGGATCGCAGGCAACAAACGGTCATTGGCGATCTTGACGCTGATCTCGTAATGGTCGGCGGCGTAGCCAAAGGCCCCGGCCATGCCGCAACAGCCGGCGTCGATCGCTTCAGCTCTGGCCTTGGGGATGGCATTCAGCACGGTCAGGGTCGGCTGCACCCCCACCAGCGCCTTCTGATGGCAGTGCCCATGCACCAGATAACGGCGGGGATCAGGCTTCAGAGGCAGGGCGGTGGGCGTGCGGTGCAGCAGATCGGCCACAAACTCGTCGAACAGGCGAATGGTAGCGGCCACAGCCTGGGCGTCGGGGCCGGGCACCAGGTCGGGATAATCATCGCGGATGGTGAGCACGCAACTCGGCTCCAGCCCGACCACGGGCACGCCCGCCTGCGCGTAGGGCAGCAGGGCTGCGATCAGCTTCTGCGCCCGCGCTTTGGCTTCTGGAACCAGGCCCTGCGAGAGGAGGGGACGGCCGCAACAAAAGCGCGGGGTCAGTTCCACCGCGTAGCCGGCCGCGGCCAGCACGCGCGCCGCGGCCATGCCCTGCTGCGGCGCGTTGAACTGCGTGAAGGTGTCGGGGAAGAGGGCGACGCGCGGCCCGGCAGCCGGAAATGCCGGGGGATGGCTGCGGAAGCGGGCGGTGAAGGTGCGGCGCTGGAAGGGGGGCAGGCTGCGGGCAGGATGCAGGCGCAGCAGGCGATTGGCCAAAGCGCGGGCAGGCGGGAAACGCAGGCCGGCGTTGGCCAGCGGCGCAACCCGCGCGGCCAGGGCGGCAACGCGGTCGATGTGCCCAAAAAAGCGGGCGGACAGGGGAGGCCGTTGGCTGCGGTACTTCTGGGCGTAGGCCTCGGCCTTCAGCTTGGTCATGTCCACGCCGGTGGGGCATTCACTCTTGCACGCCTTGCAGCCCAGGCAAAGATCCAGGGCCGTGGCCAGATCAGGATTGTGCAGACCGCCGGGCAGCTCGCCGGTGAGCGCGGCCCGCAGCAGCGTGGCGCGGCCGCGGGTGGCGTGCATCTCCTCCTTCGTGGCCTGAAAACTGGGGCACATCACGCCCACATCCAGCTTGCGACACACGCCCACGCCGCTGCACATCTCCACCCCCTGGGCAAAGCTGCCATCGTGCGACCAATCCCAGACCGGGGAAATCGGCGCCGTATGGTAGGCTGGGCCGTAGCGCAGATGGGCGTCCGGCGGCTGCGGATGCACGACCTTGCCGGGATTGAGCAGGTTGGCGGGGTCGAACAGGGCCTTGATCTGCTCGAACAGGCCGTAGATGCCAGGGCCGAAGAACTCCGGGTTGAGATAGCTGCGGGCGAGGCCGTCGCCATGCTCGCTGCTGGGCACGCCGTTGTACTTTTTGGCCAGCCGCCCCGCCGCGGTGGTCAGGGCGACAAGGTGATCGATATCGACCTGCCGTTTGAGGCTGAGAATGGGCCGCACATGCACGCAGCCGGCAGAGGCGTGGGCATACATGGCATGGGCCACGCCCCGATCCGCGATCAACGCTCGCAACTCGGCCATATAATCGGCCAGATGCTCCGGCGGCACCGCCACATCCTCGATGCAGGGCAGCGGTTTGGCGTCCCCGCGCATCGACAGCAGCAGCCCCAGGCCGGCCTTGCGCACCGTCCACACATTCTCCATCCCCGCCCGGTCGGTGATGGAGATCAGCGGCTGCCGGTAGCCGCTGCGGGCCAGGTGCCGGGTCAGCGCGGCCATGCGGTCGGCGATGTATTTCTCCTCTTCCCCGGCGAATTCGAGGATGTAGAGGATGGTAGGGTCGCCCTCGACAAAAGTCAGGCGGCGATTCCAGGCAGGCGCGGCGCGGGTCAGCCGCAGCAGATAGTCATCGATCAACTCAATGGCCGCGGGTTGCAGCTCGAGCAGGCCAGGCACGGCCCGGAACGCGGCCTCGTGCGAAGGAAAATGCAGGATGGCCAGCCCCTTGTGCCGGGGGATCGGCGTCAGGCCGATCTCTGCCTCGGTGATCAGGGCCAGGGTGCCCTCGCTGCCCACGACCAGGGGCGCCAGGTTGAAATCGGGCCGGGCGCCATCCCCCGCCGCCCATTGGCGATGCAGGTGATCCAGGTTGTAGCCGCCGGCGCGGCGCCAATATTTGGGGAATTCGGCGTCGATCAGGCCGGCGTGAGCCTCGATCAGGGCGGGGATGTGGCGATAGAGGCCGGCCTCCAGGCCCCGGCCCTGGCCGCGGCGGCCAACCTCGGCCCACGACGCCGGGCCGAGGATCGCTTCCTGCCCATCCGCCAGTACCGTGCGCAGGCTGATCACATGATCGGCCATGTTGCCGTAGAGGATGGAATGGGCGCCGGTGCTGTTGTTGCCGATGATGCCGCCGACGGTGGCGCGGTCGCTGCTGGCCGGGTCTGGCCCCACTTGCAGCCCGTAGGGGGCCAGGCGAGCGTTGAGGCGGTCGAGGGAGATGCCCGGCTCTACCAACACGCGGCGGCGGGCGCCATCGATGCGCTGCACCGCGTCCAGATGCTTGGTGAAGTCAATGACCACGGCTTCGCCCACCGTCTGCCCGGCCAGGCTGGAGGCCGCCCCGCGCGGCAGCATGGGCAGGCCCAGGCGGGTGCAGGCCTCGACCGTGGCCAGCACGTCCTCGACGTGGCGGGGGATGACCACGGCCAGGGGGAGGATGCGGTAATTCGAGGCGTCGGTGGCGTAGAGCAGGCGGGTGGCATGGTCGAGGCGCACCTCGGCGCTGCTGCGCCGGGTCAGATCCGCGGCGAATTCCTGTAAGTGGGCGTTCATGGGGGGGTAGGTTGGTAGGTTGGTAGATTGGTAGGTTGGTGGGTTGGGTGGGTGGTTGGGGGGATGATACATCGTGGGGGAAGGAAAGGGGAAGGGGGGCAGGGGACGGGCTGAAGGGCCGGCTTGCGGTTTCGATCGCCGGGTGCGAAAATGCAGCGGTTGTTTCGAGCCGCAGGCGGCAGGGCGGGCAGATGGCGCCCGCGCCGCGGCGGCTATCCAGCAGCGCACACCAGCGATAGCGATTCGGAGGATAGGATGAGACGTGAGAACTTTGACAGCGGCGCGCCGTGGGAACCGATCGTCGGCTACGCCCGCGCCGTTCGCATCGGCAACCAGGTTTGGGTCTCTGGCACCACGGCCACCAATGCGGCCGGGGAGATTGTCGGCGTTGGCGATGCCTATGCCCAGACGGTGCAGGCGCTGCAAAACGTGACCGCGGCCTTGCACAAGGCCGGCGCCGGCCTGCACGATGTCGTGCGCACGCGGCTGTATGTCGTGGACATCGCAACGCACTGGCAGCAGGTCGGCCGCGCTCACGGTGAAGTCTTTGCAGAGGTGAGGCCGGCCACGACGATGGTGGAGGTCGGCGCGCTGATAGACCCGGCCATGCTGGTGGAAATCGAAGCTGATGCCTTGATCATGCCGCACGATCCTGTAAATAGACATGCGTGACCGAATGAGTTACAATGTGAGAATCATAAGGTTACACACCAAAGATGATCAAGAGCTTTGCACACAGAGGACTGGAGCACTTCTTCCGCACCGGCAACGCCGCGGGCATCCAGCCGCACCATGCGCCGCGCGTGCGGTTGATTCTGGCCCAGTTACAGCAGGCAAGAACGCTGGCGGATATCTGCATCCCGGCCCTGCACCCCTATGAACTGACGGGCGAGCGCCAGGGCGTCTGGGCCGTTTCTGTGCAGGCGCCCTGGCAGATCACCTTTCGCTTTGCCGCGGGCGAGGCCGAGGCAGTGGCCTATGAAACCTACGCTTGAGGACTGAGTCATCATGACCATGCATGCCCCCCCGCACCCCGGAGAGATCATCAAAGATCTGTGGCTGGCCCCGCTGGGCGCCAACATCACAGAGGCGGCCCAGGCCATGGGCGTAAGCCGCAAGACCCTGTCCAAGATCGTAAATGGCCGCGGCCGCGTGACGCCGGAGATAGCCTTGCGTTTATCGATAGCGTTGGGCGGCAGCCCCGAAAGCTGGCTGGGGCATCAAGCCGCTTACGATCTGTGGGAACTCGAACAGCAAACATATGAACTGGATGCCAGCCCGTTGTTGGCGTCCATCCCCCCTTCCGGTTGATCCGAAACCGGTGTTCCGGCGCCGCGCCTGCGCCGACCAGACCCGCTGCAAACAGGCATACCCACAGGAGCTACCCATGACCGAAGCGACGATTCACTCCCAACCCCGCCGCACTTTGTTGCTGATCTGGATGATCCTTGCCCAGATCCTGATGCTCGGCTCGCTTGTGATCTGGCTGGTCGTGGCCGGATTTTCGGTGATGGCCTTCGATGCCGGCGTGACGGCCCAGGCCTGGACGCTGGTGATCCTTGTCTGGGCCTACCCGATCCTACCTGTCGGCCTGATCATCGCGGCGTGGCGGGCGTATGCAAAGCACAGGGGCGTTCTGGCGGTCGTGCTGTCAAGTCTATCGTTTGCGCCGCCGATTTTACTTTTTCTCGCCATGTTTATCAGTAACTATCTATGGTTTGCGCAGAATGGCGGATTGATGCAATTTAAATAATTGGTAACAGTTCATCTGGTATGTCATTGCGAGCGCAGCGAAGCAATCTCCAAGGCGGTTCATCAATTTTGTGGCTGTCAATCAGCGTTGGGGATTGCTTCGGGACTATCATCCCTCGCAATGACAAAATAAGGTGAACTGTTACAATAATTGAATCGATGTGTCCCCGCCGGTGAGTGAGCGAGAAAGTTACCTGAGCGTCTCTCGGCGCCGCTATGAAGCATACAGCACAGCATCGATCTCGCGCAGCACTTCACTCAGGTCCGGCGGTCGCGATGGGACAACAGCGCCGCCCACGTGTTTGTGATGGGGGAAGGTCACAATATCAGGATAATGCGGCGCGTTGTCGTAACGAAACGCCAGTTCGCCATCGGCACGCTGATAATGATAGGCGTAACGCACCTTGAGAATGATCAACCGCTCGGCAACCAGTTTCTCCACCACCTGTAACTGCGATTCGTCCGGAAAGCGAACGCGTACATAAAACTCGCTTGTTTGTCCCGGTCGATCCGAGCGATCCAGAATCTCCAGTTCTTCGATCTGCAGCTCTTGACGAGATAGGATGGTGTCATAAAGCCGTCCGAGATAGCGATGAAGCGCGGTCATCACACCATCACCGGCACAGCGTAAGCCTCGACCAGTTCTACGATTTGATCCAATTCGGCCTTTGTTTCTTCATAGATCTCGATCTTGTTAGCCCAACGGATCAGATCCGTGTCATCACCCAATTCCCCTGCTTCAAACCGGGCCAGAAAGCTGCTGGAACTCATGCCATAACGGATCTCGTACTGCGTCAGGGCCCTGATCAGCTGCACCAAATCATCCAGCGGCGTGGCGCGATCGAGCGCCTGACGCAACGCTTGCCTGAGTTCTTCGCCCGAGTGGGGCATGGTTCCTGCACGGTAGCTAACGTGTGACATGCTACTCTCCTGCAACCAACGGCGTGAAACAAATTCTGTGGAGGTTTCCTCTGCGGCCATTGTACCGGCAGCGGAATCGATTGGCAAGTGTTTGGCGGGCGAGTCAGCCGGCGGGCGTATGCAAAACACAGGGGCGTTCTGGCGGTGGTGCTGTCAAGTCTATCGTTTGCGCCGCCGATTTTACTTTTTCTCGCCATGTTTATCAGTAACTATCTATGGTTTGCGCAGAATGGCGGATTGATGCTTAATCCTTAATAATTAATGATTAAGGGTTGACACCTTCACCGCCGCGGTGCTACACTGGCCCGGCCATGCCCCCGTCTTCCAAACCTGACCACGAGCGCGCACATGATCGAAGAAAAACGGTGGTTGACCCTGTCCCAAGCCAGTAAACTGCTGGGCGTTCATCCTGCCACCCTGCGCCAATGGGTCGACGCCGGCGAGGTGCCCTCCTTCCGCACGCCCGGTGGGCACCGCCGCTTCGACGCCGCCGAGCTGCGCCGCTTTCTGATCCAGGCCGGCGTCGCCCCGCCGCAAAGCCAGGATGTGCCCGCGGCAGCGCTGATCGAATCCGCCCTGACGCAGGCCCGCAGCGAAATGCGCCGCCTGCCCCCCGGCGAAAGCGCCTGGTTCAGCGCCTTCGATGAGGAGGGCCGCGCCCGCCAACGCCACTTGGGCCGCCAACTCTTCGCCGACGCCATCCAATTCATCCTCCATCCCGATCAGCGCCCGCAGATCCGGCTGAGCGGGCGGCGGCTGGGCGCAGCCTATACCGCCAGTTCCCTCGCCTACGAGATCTCGCTGCTGGAAACGGTGCGCGCGTTCCAATACTTCCGCCGCACTCTCTTGCAGACCCTCCTCTCCAGCGAAGCGAGCGAGCGCCTGTCGCCCGTCGCGGACCTGCGCCAGCGACAGGAGATGGACGACTATCTCGATGAGGTGCTGTTCGGGCTGATCGACGCCTACGAGCACGCCCTGCTCGGCCTATCCCCGCAGACCGCGCTTCCCCTGGCGGTCTGACCTGCTGCCATGTCCCGTTCCCTTGTCGCCGCCCTCCTCCTCGCCGCCCTTTTCCTGGGCAGCGGCTGGATCTGGATCAACCGGGCGCCCGATGCCGCCGCCCTGGCCAACCGCCAGCCCATCCCCCTGGCCGGCCATCCCGCGCCCGATTTCACCCTGCCCGCGCCCGACGGCGGCGTCCTTACCCTGGCCGACCTGCGCGGCCAGGCTGTGGTGCTCAATTTCTGGGCCAGTTGGTGCGCTCCCTGCCGGGCGGAGATGCCGGAATTGCAGGCAGCCTACGTGCAGCACCGCGCCGGCGGCCTGATCGTGCTCGGCGTCAACCAGGGCGAAGCCGCGGACACCGCCGCCGCCTTTGCCGCCCAATTCGGCCTCTCCTTCCCCATCCTCCTCGACCAGCAGATACAGGTCTCGCAGGCCTACCAGACCCACTCCCTGCCCACGACCTTCTTCATCGACCGCAACGGCATCATCCGCGACCGCGTCATCGGCCAGATGAGCACGGCCCTGCTGAACGAGCGCCTGCGCACTATCTATCCCTGACCCGCATGATCCCCACCCTGCAGATCGGGCGGCTGGCCCTGCCCACCGGCCCCCTGCTGATCATTCTCGGCTTCTATCTGGCCCTGTGGCTGGCGGCCAGGGTGGGCGCTCGCCGCGGCCTCGCGCCTGACCATCTGTACAACGCCGGATTCTACGCTGCCCTGATCGGACTGCTGGCCGGGCGGGTGGGGCACATCCTCCGCTTCTTTCCTGCCTACCGCGCCGATCCGGCGAGCATGCTCTCGCCCAACCTGGCTGCGTTTTTGTGGCCGGCGGGCGTGGGCGCGGGGCTGCTGATGCTGCTCTGGTACCAGCGCCGCCAGCGGCTGCCCGCCCTCGCCTACGCGGACGCGCTGGCCCTGGGCGCGCTTCTGCTCCTGGCCGCGGCGGCGCTGGCCGATTTCCTCAACGGCCGCCATTTTGGCGAGCCGAGCCTGCTGCCCTGGGCGGTGACGCAGTGGGGTGTGGCCCGGCACCCGGTGCAACTCTATGAACTGGCCGGGATCGGGGCGGCGGCCGGGCTGATCTGGCGGGGCCTGCCGCGGCTGCTGGCCGGCGAGACGGCGCTGGCCAGTCTGGCCGCGGCCGCGGCGGTGCGTCTCGGCGTCGACGCCTTCCGCGCCGATCCCCTCCTCGTCGGCGATGGCTTTCGTCTCAGCCAGGTCATCGCCTTCGCCCTGTTGATCCTGACGCTGTTGATCTGGTATCAGTGGCGGGCGCGGTGATCGCTATCCTCCCCGCACCGGGCGCAGTTTGTCCGCGGCCAGCGAGGCGAGGAAGCGGCGCTCGCCGGCGGTGAGAAAGTGGATGGTGAGGTAAAGATCACCCTCTGCCGGCTCCACCGCGGCCACTTGCCCGCGGCCGAAACGCTCATGTTCGACCCATTGCCCCGGTTGCAGGGTGCGCACGGCCGCCACCTGGCGCGGGGTGGCGCCATTTTCCGCCGGCTTTTCCAGGGTCGAAACCACCCGCGCCTCCCGATCGCGCCACAATTCGGCGTAGCCGGCCAGGTCATCCAGCCGCTGCACGCGCCGCCGCAACTGCTCGAGTTGGTCGCGGGCGTTGGCCAGGCGTTCCATCACGCCGGCTTTGCCGCGGAAGCGCCCCTGCGTGGCGATGCGCCGCGAGGTCGCGGACAGGGCCATGCTCAGGCGCTTGAACGTCTCCTCCGGATAGGGTGCGAAGGGCATCAGCAACACCAACTCCACGCCGTGCAGCCGGCACAATTCTTTGCGCACCTCGTCCCGGCTTTCATCTTCCAACTCTTCCCAATCGCTTTTGCGGCCCTGGCCTTTGGCCAGCAAGCCGGCAAAGCGCACGGCGATGCCGATCTCGGGGTAGAGCAGGTCGATCTTGAGCTTGCGCCGGGTGGCGGGGTTGATCAGCCAGTCAGGTGAGACGTTGCGTTGGGCGTCGAAGCCCTCGAAGATGCGGGCCAGGATCTCATTCCAGCCCATGAGATAGAGGTGGGTGCTCATGTGATAATGGGTGTTAAGGGTTAATTATTAATTATTAATAATTAATAATTAATAATTAATAATTGACGAATATCCAATACCTAACGACTCATCCGCCCCAAGGCCCAGTCCACGAGGGTGGGGAAGTGGGCGGCGGCGAGGACGAGACCGCGATCGAAAAGGGTGGCATAGGCCGAGCGCGGCTCTCGCTGCGCCGCCCGCACGATCGCCCGGCCCACCACTTCGGCAGAGACGACGGGCATGATCCCCCGGCTTTGTCCGCTGGAATCGCCGCTCAACTCGTTGCGCAGGAACGCGGTGACGGTGACGCCAGGATAGAAACTGACCACACGCACATTGTGCGCCCGCGCCTCCACCCGCAGCGACTCGGAGAGGGCGTTCAGGGCGAATTTGCTGGCGCAGTAGATGCTGTTGCCCGGCAGGGCGCGGCGTCCGATGATCGAGGAGATGTTGATGATCAGGCCATCCCGACGGGCACGCATGCCGGGCAGCACCGCCTCGATACAGGTCAGCGCCCCCCAGAAGTTAATATCGAAGGCGCGGCGACTCGATTCCAGGTCGAGCGCACCCACCTGCCCGCGCATGCCCACCCCGGCGTTGTTCACCAGCAGATCCACGCCGCCCCAACGCTGGTCGATCGCGGCCATCGCCTGCGCCACCTGGGCCGGGTCGGCCACATCCGCGGCCAGAGGCAGGGCCTGGACGCCAGGCTGCTGCTGCACTGCCGCGGCCAGGGCCTGCAGGGGCTGGGCCGAGCGGGCGAGCAAGGCCAGGCGCAGGGGCCGATCGGCCGCGGCCACAGCCGCGAAGGCGCGGGCCGTGGCTGCGCCGATGCCCTGCGACGCGCCGGTGATCAGAATGGTGCGATCGCTGAGTTTCATGGCGCCGGCGGGCGGTGACGATGCCGGCGGGCCGCCCCCCACCAGCCCAGCGCCAGCGCGCCCGTAATCGCGACCGCGATCCATACAGGGCCGCGATCATCGTTTTGCAGGCGCGTGGGTGGATAGTGATTGACGCCCCCGGTCAGTTCCACCTCTTCCAATTGATAGTAATAAACCTGGCCCCGTTCCGCTGCGGCGTCGGTGAAGCTGTACCGGCCCCCGCGCACCGGGTCCGCCGCCGGCGGGATCAGGGCATCGTTGATCTGCGTCCAGGGGCCGTCGGGGCTGGGGCCGCGATAGAGGTTGAAGCCGGCAGTGCCCACTTCGGAGGCGGTTTCCCAGGTGATGACATTGCCGCTGCTGCACGCAGCCAGCAGCCAGACCAGGAAAAAGAGCGAAACAGGGCGAAAGAGGGGGGAGATCATGGGCTGATGGCGGTGAGCAGGCCGGTGACGATGACCCGGTGGGTGTTCGACCAGGGCGGCCAGCAGGTGACCAGGGTCAATTGCGCGTGATCGGTGGGGGCCATCCACTGCGCGTTTTCCAGGCGGGTGGCGATGGAGGCGTTGCGCTCGGCCAAACGCTGCCAGCCGTTGACCTGATAGGTGAAACGGCGGTCGCTTTCATCTACCAGGATCATCTCATCCTCCAGCCCAAAATCCACGCCCGGCTCGCCGATCACGCAGAGGGTGCGGAAGACGCTGCCGCCGATGTTGTTGTGGCCGGAGAGGACGACATTGCCCGGCTCGCCCGGATAGGCGGTGTTGATGTGGTGGCCGGCGGCAAAATCGACCACATCCCACTCGCTGCGCACGCCAGAGGCGTCGGAGACGACGTGCCAGCCCATGGGCAGCACCGGCGTGTCAAGATCGAGAGCGGGAATGCGCAGCCGCACCGGCGCCCGCCCGCTGCCAAAGCTGAGCGGCGCCACCGTGGGCAGGGGGATGGGGCCGATGGCGTCAATGCGGCCATCGTGCACGACCGCGGCAGGGGTGGGTGGGAGCGGGGCGGGCGGCGGCGGGGTAGCGGTAGCGGTGGGGAGGGGGGTGGCAGTGGCCGGCGGGGAGGGGGAAGGCGGGGGCAGGGGGGTGAAGGTGGATGTGGCGACGCCGGGGGGTGTGGCCGTGGGCGGCGGCGGGACGGGCGGCAGGGTGGGCGTCCAGGTGGGATGCTCCGCAATCTGTGCGGCGGTGGCGGCGGGCGGTTGCAGGGGGCTGTCGCTACGCCGGGCCAGGCGCGGCAACGTCACCCAGAGCAGGAGCACGCTGAGCCACAAGCCGGCGATGACGATCTTGAATCCACGAGACATGCGTCCTATTCTACGGCAAGCGCGGCGGCAGGGGAAGGGGGGCGGTGTTCAGTGTTCAGTGTTCAGTATTCAGTGTTCAGGGGGCAGTGTTCAGTGTTCAGTGGGCAGGGGGGCAGGGGGCGTCAGCGGCGGATGATGGGCAGCCACAGGGGGATGGGCGTGGCCGTGGGGGTAGTGGTGGGCGTGGCCGTGGGCGTGGCGGTGGGGATGGCGGTCGGCGTCTCGGTGGGCGTGGCCGTGGGCGTCGCCGTGGGGGTGAGGGTTGGCGTCTCGGTGGGCGTGGGCGTCTCGGTGGGCGTGGCCGTGGCCGTGGGGGTGGCGGTCGGCGTCGCCGTGGGCGTCGCCGTAGGGGTCGCCGTAGGGGTCGCCGTCGGTGTGGCGGTGGGCGTGAGCGTGGGCGTCGCCGTGGGGGTGGCCGTGGCCCAGGGCGTCGCCGTGGGCAGGCTGTCCGATGGCAGGGCGTATTCGAAATACAGTTCGGGCAGCAGGGTGGTGGAGAGGTGGTTGCTGCTGGCGATGCGGTATTCCTGGCTGGCTCCGGTGTCGCCGGTGATGTACCAGCCATAGTTCGGCGCTTCGCCGCCGAGGAACGCAGCCACATCCGCGGTCACATCAAACCAGGAGGCCTGATTGACCCCGGCCAGGGTGATCTCGGCGCTGGGCGCGGCCGCGCGGTCGACCGCGGCCTGTCCGCCCGGCGCGGCCCAGGGCTGGCCGGCCGCGGCCTGATTCCAGTTGGCCTGCATCTCGCTCCAGGGGCGCAGCATGCGATAGATGCGCCCGGTGAAGGTTCCCGGCTGCACTGTGGTGTAGAGGGCGAGATAGGCCTTGCTCACCAGGGCGCCGGCGGGGATGGCGCTGAGATCGAAGCGGAAGAGGCTGGCCCGCACCGGCCCCGGTCGCAGCGCCAACTCCTGATCGAGTCCGTAATTGTTGGCCGGATGCCAGGCGCTGATAAAAGTATCTTGCACGCGCGGGTCGTGGCGCGTCACCTTGACGAAAGTTTCGAGGGGCGCGGGCAAGGCCGCGCCGTAATCGGCCTGGATGCCGCCCACCGACGCGCCCTGCCAGTTCAGCCAGGTCTCCGGCTCACCGTCGCCATCGTCATCATCGGCAAGGGCGACGTTGAAGGGCAGCGGCTGGCCTGCGGTCAAGCTGCGGCCGAGCAGGGCGGCAGAGAGAGCCAACTCCAGGCGGTAGCCGGCGGCGGTGGGCTGGGCCGCGGCCAACAGGCCCTGCGGCTCTGCACCATTGAGGGTGACAAAGCCATCGGGCCAGATCTCGATCGTCAGATCATCGGGGCCGGGGCGGGCGTCGCCGCTGGGATCGAGGGTAAGGAAGAGGCGGTCGCCGGCGGTGATGTCGGCGTCGGCCACTTCGAAGGCGAAGAAGAGCATCTGCGGCCACCAGCGCAGGCGCAGGCCGGCGCTGAGATCCGCGTCATCCGCGGGCGGGTCGCCCTGGACGCTGTCAGCCGCGGCGCGGCTGAGGGCCAGAGCGCCGGCTGCATCCCACTCGCCCAGGTCGCCGTCGATGTTCATTGCCCCCGCGGGCAGGGCCGGGGCCTGCGGTTGGCGGCGGTCGAACTGGAAGAGGGTCAATTCTCCCACCGCCGCGGCCTGCCCGGTGAGATCTTCGCCCGCCCACAGCAGCGTCGTTGGCTCCTGGCCGGAATCAGCGTCGGCGAGGGCGAGGTTGACGGCCAGCTTGCGCAGGTGCGCGAACTCGCCGCCCAGGGCCGCGGCGGGGATGGCGGCCTCGAAACTGTAGCCATCGGCCTGGGGCAGCACCGCGGCCAGCCAGCCTTCAGGCAGGGGGCCGCCATCGCTGCTGACGCTGCCCTGGGCGGTGAATCGCAAGGGGTGGGCAGCCGCGCCGGCGGCCACGGGCGCGCCATCGAGGAAGATGTCGACATAATCGCCCGGCAGGATCTGGTCGTCGTGGACATAGACGCCGAGATAGAGGGCCAGATCGTCCCAGCGCAGGCGCACATCTGCGCTGAGATCGGCGGGGCCGCTGGGCAGAGGCCCGCTGACGCCATCCGCATCCTCGGCGCTGATACGGCGCAGGAACGCGGGCGTCCATTCGCCCAGATCGCCATCGATGGTGTGACGCCACTGCGCGCCGGCGGTGAGGCGGCGGTCGGGCTGGCTGTAGCGCAGCACCACACCTTCGCGGCCGGCGGCAAAGGCCAGGGAGCGGCTGACCACGGCCAGGCCGCTGATCTCGTCGTCCGCGTCCACCGGCTGCCGCGTCCAGGTGGCGCCGCTGTCCTCGGTGAAGAGGATGGCGCCATCGTAGCCCGCGGCCCAGCCGCTGCTCTCATCCACCATGCTGATGCGCAGCAGGCGGGGGACGGCGGGATCTTGCAGCAGGGGCTGCCAGTTGGCCGGGTTGGCGAATGGGTCAGAGTTGTACAGGATGGCGCCGGCGGTGCAGGGGGCTTCGTGCACCCAGCCGCCGGGCGCGCGGGCGCAGCCGGCCAGCCAGGCGCTGTCGATGCCGCCATCGCCATCCCGGTCGAGGGCGTCGACCCCGGCCAGGAACCAGGAGCTGTAGTCGGCGGGCAGGGTTTGCAGGCGCCAACTCTGGCCGCCGTTGGTGGTGTAGCGGAAGCCGGGCTTGAGCATGCTGGCCGCGGCCTGCGAATCGCTGACCATGTCCACATCGATGTGGGTGATCTTGCTGCCGGTGGCGCCGTTCCAGTTGTCCCAGGCGGCCTGCCAATTTTGGCCGGCGGCGCTGTGGAAGTTGGCCCAACGGCCCACGGTCACGCCGCCGCCGCTGGGCGCGCGGGCCACATCGTAGAGAGAGCCGGTGTAGCCGCTGACATAGCTCAAGGCCCAGGAATCGCCGCCGTTGGTGGTGTGCAGCAGCTTGGCCGAGCGCCCGCTGGCGTGGCAATCGTCGGGGTTGGCCGGCGCGCAGGCCACGCCATGCAGGATCTCTCCGGCGCCGGCATGGCTGCCCAGGGGTGTGTTGGGATCGGTGCGGAATTCTTCGTAGAGTTCACGCCAGGTTTCGCCGCCATCCACGCTTTTGAGGCCGTGCAGATCGTGGCCGACCACGTAGAGGATCGATTCCGAGGCGGCGGTGAGGTTGTAGTACCAGGGATAGAGGCCGCCGATCACCCGCCGCCAGATCCTGCCATCGTTCGATCCCCACACGAACCAACTGAGGCGGGGGGGCTGGCTGGAATCCCAGTTGCCATAATTGGGGGCGAGCACGGCGCCGCCTGTCCACACATGGCCGGCGTCGCTGGCAGCGAGGGCGTAGAGATGGTAGCCCGGCTCTTCGCCGCTGCGCCGCGCCCAGGAGTGGCCGCCGTCGGTGGTGTAGCCGATGCGCCCGTTCGGGCCTGCCACCCAGCCGATCAGGTTCTGGCCGGGGGCGAAGAGCACGTTGGTCATGGGAAAGCCGGCGGCGGAGCGGGGCGCCCAAGAGGCGCCCAGATCGGGGCTGTGATAGAGCCAGCCAGAATCGCCCACGGCCCAGACTTCGTTGCCGAAGAGGTGGAGGCCGTGCAGGGCCGCGGCCCCGATCTGGCCGGTTTTGGCGCTCCAGGTGGCGCCGCCATCGCCGGTGATGAGGAGGACGCCGCCGACGCCGGCGGCCACGGCGTGCAGGCCATCGGGCGCGGCGGCCACGGCGTTGAGTTGGGCGCTGACGCCGCTGCTCTGCGGCGTCCAGGTGGCGCCGCCATCAGCCGTGTGCCAGATGGCGCCGCCATCGCCCACGGCCCAGCCGGTGCTGTTGTTGCTGAAGGCCAGGCCGCGCAGGGCCGGGGCCAGAGCGTCGGCCTGTTGCGTCCAGGTGGCGCGGCCATCGGCGGAATGGAGGATGATGCCGCCAGCGCCGGCAGCCCAGGCGCGGGCGCCGCGGATGACGAGGGTGTAGAGATCGCGATCGGGGAAGGGGGAGTGGTAGCGCCAGGTTTCGCCGGCGTTGGCGGTGCTCAGGATCATGCCTTCGGAGCCGACGCCGACGAGGGTGGCAGCGTCGAGGGCGACAAAGGCATGAATGACGCCTTCACTTTTCCACACGCGCTGCCAGGAGCCAGGAGCCGCGGCGGGCGCGTGGGCCGCGGCGGGGGCAAGCAAGGGAGAGAGCAGCACGCTCAGCAGCAGGAGCGATGCCGAGATCAGTAAACGGTGCAAAGACATGGGTGAGATTCGATCCTCCAGAAATGGCAATGCTCCCCGCGACCGGACGTCGCGGCGAGCAAGGGCAGGGAAGGGTAACAAAGATGGCGGAGAAGGGCAAACATGGGGCGGGTGATCGCGGCGCGTTTGGCTCCTGCCGGCGGGCAGAGTGACCACCCGCGGACTGGCGGTCGGAACGCGTGGCGCGTTCCGACCGATCCTTCGATCATCGCACTATCGCAGGACAGCTACCGATCGAGCAACCCCAAGGCGATGGTCAGTTTGACGTTTAACTCGACCAGTTGTTCCGCCGACAACGAACCGATGTGCTTGTACACTAGATTCTTGTCGAGGGCGAGCAATTGATTCAGAAAAACAACCGAAGGTCGCTGTAGACCAGTCTCACCGGGCAAAAGCAGGAGGTCGGTGGGATAGTTGACCCGGCGTAGCTTCACCATCTCTTCCGGTTTGATAGAATGAACCCCAGCCACCAGGACAAAACGCTGCGCAGGATTGACATTGTCCTGGTGGTTCTGTACCACTAGCACCGGACGAGCCTTAAAGGTGACAACCGCTTGAACTTCACCCGAACCCATTCTGCGAATGATGTCCAGCGGACGTTCCGGCAGATAAGGTGCTTGCGCCCAATAAAGATGAGCACGCTTCGGAGAGATCATTTCTGCTGTTTCCAGATATTTTCATCAACCAGAGCCAATCCACCGTTCGGCGTCTGCCCATAATGTGTCAACAACCGACCAATACGCATCGTCACGGCGATCCTCAAGCGCCGGATCATACGCCGCTGCTTGCTCACGTAGCGCCGCAGCCATATGCTGCCAGCGATCCGCATAGCTGGATTCCGGCGACATCGCTGCCACGGTCAAGCGGGCCTCGCCAGGTATCACCTGGATCAGGCCCTCTTGCAGGCCCGCGCGCTGCGCAAGATCTGCAGGAAGCATTACGATTGGGTCGGTAGAAAAGCGAAGGGTGTAGGCAGTCATCGACTTGCTCCCGGAGCATCCCGAAACAGCAGGGGTAACATGAACGGAAATGGCGATGCGGAAAGCGTAGGACGTCCTTTCGCCAGCTTTCTCCCCTACTTCAACAAGCAGTCTCATGATACTGGATGGGGAGCGATTCGTCAATTCGCTGCCAGCCTTCCCCCGTACGTACGCATGGGGTACCGCTCCCAACCGCTTTTGCCTCGCTCGCGGGCTTGTATTACAATGCGCCCGTCTACAATTGTCCGGGGGAAGGTGGTATTCCCCCACTCAAATCAACCCAATGGAGGATGATATCATGGTTCAACGACGAATCGCATGGGCAGGCCTGCTCCTGCTGCTGCTTCTGGCGCTGGCGGCGTGTGCTCCGCCTGGCCAGCAGGCGGTCAGCGGCGAGCTGAACCTGCTCTGCACCCCGCAAGTGGAATGGTGCGAGGGGATGAAGGCTGAATTCGAGGCCAAATATCCCACGATCACTGTCAACTTCGTGCGCATGTCCAGCGGCGAAAGCTTGACCCGCCTGCGCAACGAAAAGGACAACCCGCAGTTCGACATCTGGTGGGGCGGCCCCATCGACAGTTTCGTTGCCGCCAAACAGGAAGGGTTGCTGGAGAAGTATGAGACCAAATCCCAGGACAAGATCATCAACAAAGATCTGATGCTGGACGCCGACAAGTACTGGGTGGGCATCTATGTCGGTTCGCTGGGCTTTGCCACCAATACCACCTCCGGCATCACCCCGCCCACTTCGTGGGATGATCTGCTGCAGCCTGATCTGAAAGGCCAGGTCATGGTGGCGCATCCCTCCAGTTCCGGCACCTCCTACACCGCCCTGTGCACCGTCTTGCAACTGCGCGGCGAAGAGGCGGGCTGGGACTACCTGCGCCAATACGCCGGCCAGGTGAACCAGTTCACCAAGAGCGGGGCCGCGCCGGCCCGTTTTACGGGTCAGGGCGAAGCCGCGGTTGGCATCGTCTTCTCGCATGACATCGTGGCCCAGATCGAAGCCGGCCTGCCTCTGGCCCTGACCTTCCCGGCGGAAGGCACCGGCTATGAGATCGGCGGCATGGGCATCATCAAAGGCGCCAAGAACCTGGCTGCGGCTAAACTGTGGTACGACTGGGCGCTGCAACCGGAAACCCAGGAATTGGGCCCGAAGTACAAGGCCTATCAAGCACCGACGGTTGAAGGCGCCAAGGCTTCGCGGCCCGAATTGCTCGAGGCGAATTTGATCGATTACGACTTTGAATGGTGCGGATCGCACAAAAAAGAGTTTATCGATCGCTTCACCAACGAGATCGCCGGCGCCGCCAACCTGAAGGAATAGGCGCCTCCCCCTTTCCGCGCTCCGCCGCGGCGTTTCACTCGCCAACTCGGGCCTGCGAGGTGTCACAGCCTCGCAGGCCCCAGGCGTGTACCCGTCGAAGCGCTCCCTCCTCTTTTTTCTGAGATCAGGGCATGAGATCGAACTTCTGGCAGCCGTGGGTGCGCCGCTATCGCGAATTTCAGCAGATCGGGCGGGATCCGATCCTGATGGTCGGGCTGCTGGCTGCGGCGGCGTTTGTTTTTCTGTTCGTGGTGTGGCCGATCTTGCGGGTGGTGTGGCAGGGGTTTTTCAATTTCAGCAGCGGCGCGTTCTCACTCGAATACTTTGCCCGCTATGTCGATCCCTATTTTGCCTGGCACAGTTGGAACACGCTGCGCGATACCATGATCATGGGGCTGGGTACCGCGGCCGGGGGCACTGTGCTGGGCTTCATCTTTGCCTACACGTTGGTGCGGTGCAGCTTCCCCTTTCCCCGGCTGGCCCACGCCCTGACGCTCGTCCCCACCATCTCGCCCCCCTTTGCCATCGCCATTGCCGCCATTCTGCTGTTCGGGCGCTCTGGGCTGGTCACGCGTACCCTGCTGGGCATGCAATTCGGCTACGGGATGAATGATATCTATGGGCTGGATGGGCTGGTCTTTGTCCAGATCATCACCTTTTTCCCCGTCGCCTATCTGATCCTGCGGACCATGCTGGAACGGCTGGACCCGGCCATGGAAGAGGCGGCGCAGAGTCTGGGCGCCAGCAAATTTCACATCTTTCGCACCGTCACCCTACCCCTGTTGGTGCCGGGCATTGCCGGCTCCTTTCTGCTGCTCTTTGTGGAATCGCTGGCCGATCTGGGCAACCCCCTGCTGCTCACCGGCACGCGCAATGTGCTCTCCACCGAGATCTTTCTGGCCATCAACGGCGAATACAACCAACAAAAAGGCGCGGCCCTGTCTCTGGTGTTGCTGATCCCCACCCTGGCCGTGTTTCTGTTGCAGCGTTATTGGGTCAGCCGCCGTTCGTACATCTCCGTCACCGGCAAGCCCACCGGCGGCCAGATCAAGGTCGGCGAATCCTATATCCGCTGGCCCTTTATCATCGCCACCGCCCTCACCCTGCTGATGGTGTTGGCTCTCTATCTTTCCATCGCCTTGGGGTCGATCACCCGGCTGTGGGGCTTCGATTACTCGCTCGATCTTTCGAATTACCAGATCGTGTTTACGCGGGGGATCGAGGCGATCCTCGACACCACCTATCTCTCGGCGGTGGCCACACCCATTGCCGGGGTGCTGGGCATGATCATCGCCTTTTTGGTGGTACGGCGGCAGTTTGCCGGCAAAGAGGCGCTCGATTTCGTCTCGAATTTGGGCGCGGCAGTGCCCGGCACCATCCTGGGCATCGGCTTCATCGTCGCCTTCATTCGCCCTCCCTGGCCTGCGCTGATCCTGGTGTTCGTGGCCTTTCTCGCCTATTTGTTGAGCACGATGCGCGCCCAGCGCGGCCAAAAGCTGTTGATAGTGGCCTTGGGCGCGGCCCCTGGGCTGGCGCTGGCCGCGCTGCTGCCCGCGCTGATCGGCGAGTGGGTGCTGAGTTACGTGGGGCTGGGCGTGGCCATCCTGCTGTGGATGGTGGGCCGGGCCGGGGCCGAGCCCGCACGCCGCGGCGCTGTGACTCGGCTGCTGCTCGCGCCGGTGCTGGGGCTGCTCGCCTTCATCGCCGGCCCCTTCCTCACAAATTGGGTCTCCTACTGGGGGCGGGCGCAGGGTGGGCAGAGCGCCAAAGTGATCACGAGTCTGGCCGACTGGCTCGACGTCTTCACCCAGGCGCCGCTGCCCACGCATGGCATCTTGCTGCTGGCTATCGGCGGCTTTGTGATGAGCTATCTGCGGCCAACGCGGCGGGCCGGCTTCACCATCCTCCTGCTGGGCCTGGGCAGCATGCTGATCTTCGCCGGCCAGCCGTTGGCGCTGGTGGGCAGTTCCTACATCATCATCGCCGCCTTTGCCGTGCGCAGTCTGCCTGCCAGCGTGCGCGCCGGCGTCGCCGCCTTGCAACAGATCGACCCCGCCATCGAGGAAGCTTCCACCTCGCTCGGCGCCGACGCTCAGATCACCTTCCGCCGCGTCACCCTGCCCCTGATCGCGCCGGCGTTTCTGGCCGGGCTGATCTTCAGCTTCGCCCGCCACATGACCTCGCTCAGCGCCATCATCTTCCTCACCACCCCCAAATGGAAGATCCTGACCGTGCTCATCCTCAGCGAGGTGGAGCAGGGCGGCCTGAACATCGCCACCGCCTACGCCATGATCGTGATCGTCATCGTCCTGGCCGCCATCGGCCTCTTCTACGCCTTCATGGCCCGCACCTACGCCTCCCAGACCGTCGATCTGACGACGGGGGTGGGGTAGGTGGGTTTGTTTGTTAGTTTGTTTGTTTGTTGGTTGGTTGGTTGGTTAGTTGGTTGGTTGGTAGATTGGTAAATTGGTGGATTTTCCTGTTCTTTGGCGATCTCTACTAATCTACCAATTTACCAACCAACTAACCAACCAACTAACCAACCAACCAACTAACCAACCAACCAACCAACCAACTAACCAACCAACCAACCAACCAACTAACTAACTAACTAACCAACCAACTAACCAACCAACTAACCAACCCCATGTCCTATCTCTCTCTACGCGATCTTGTCAAAAAATTCCCGGCCCGCGGGGGCAGCGGAGAAGTGTTGGCGGTCGATGCCGTCAATCTCGACATCCAGCGCGGGGAATTCCTTACCCTGCTCGGCCCCTCCGGCTGCGGCAAAACCACCACGCTGCGCTTGATCGCGGGCTTCGAGTTCCCCACCGGCGGCGAGATCATCCTCGATGGCAGCAACATCGCCCCCCTGCCGCCCAATGCCCGCGAGATGTCGATGGTGTTCCAATCCTACGCCATCTTCCCCCATCTCAGCGTGTTCGAGAATATCGCCTATGGCCTGCGCATCAAAAAACTGTCTGATCAAGAGGTCAAACGGCGCGTGCGCGAGGTGCTGGAGCTGACCGAACTGGTCGGGTTGGAGAATCGCGCCCCCAACCAGCTTTCGGGCGGCCAGCAGCAGCGGGTGGCCCTGGCCCGCGCCCTGGTCATGGAGCCGAAAGTGCTGCTGCTGGATGAACCGCTGAGCAACCTCGACGCCAAACTGCGCGAGAGCATGCGCGTGGAACTGCGCCGCATCCAACGCACCCTGGGCATCACCTCGGTCTACGTCACCCACGATCAGGTGGAGGCGATGGCCCTCTCCGACCGCATCGTGGTGATGAATCAGGGCCGCATCGAACAGGTCGGCCCCCCCTGGCAGATCTATCGCCATCCCGCCTCCGAGTTCGTGGCCAATTTCATCGGCCGCGCTAATTTTGTGGATGGCCACATCGCGCAGGTGGAAGGAGATCGCCTGGCGATCAGCGCCCTGGGCGGACGGCTGACCGCGGCGCAGCCAGAACAACCCCGCCGCGGCGGCGAGCAGGTGCGCCTGGTCATCCGCCCGGAGGCAATCATGCTCAACGCCGCCGACGGAGGGTTCCCGGCCACCGTACGCCGCTCCACCTATCTAGGCTCGGTGATCGAATATGATCTGGAAGTGGCGGGCGAGCACCTCATCGCTGTGGAATCGGATGTGCAGCGGGCGCAGGTGTTGGGCGAGGGGGAGCACATTCACATCAGCTTCTTTGCAGATTCGCTCTATTGCCTGCCCCGGTGAAAAACATCGCCCCCGTCCGGGAAAGAACGGGGGCGATGAGAGACAAAGGAAGAGAGGCCTGGCTCAGGCCGCGTCAGCTTTGAACAGTTCCTTGATGCCGCCCAGGGCGCCGAGCACGCCGCTGGCTTCGTAGGGCAGGAACACTTTGGTGGATTGGCCATCCGCCATCTTCTTCAACGCCTCCAGATATTGGATGGCGATCAGCTTGTCATCGGGATCGGCCGTCTTGATGGCATTGAACACGGTGGTAATGGCCTGGCCCTGGCCTTCCGCCTCGGTGTGCAGACGGAAGCGCTCGGCCTCGGCCACGCGACGCACCGCTTCCGCCTCGCCCTCGGCCCGCAAAATGGTGGATTGGCGTTGGCCCTCGGCCTCCAGAATCTTTGCCTGGCGAAAGCCCTCCGCTTCGAGGATGTTGGCGCGTTTTTCGCGTTCGGCTTTCATCTGCCGATGCATGGCTTGCGTCACATCCGCGGGGGGGTCGATGCGTTTGATCTCGACGCGGACGATGCGCACGCCCCATTTGTCGGTGGCGTCGTCCAACACCTCGCGCAGCTTGGTGTTGATGGTCTCCCGCGAGGTCAGAGCCTGATCCAGCTCCATCTCGCCGACGACGTTACGCAGATTGGTCTGCGCCAGCTTGGTGGCGGCGTCGAAGAAATTGGCCACGTTGTAGACCAGTTTCACCGGGTCGGTAGCCTCGTAGAAGACAATGGCATCGACGGTGACGACGACGTTGTCTTTGGTGATCACCTCCTGCGGGGGCACATCGACCACCTGCTCACGCATGTCCACCTTGCGCAGGGAGTCGAGGAAGGGGATGATGATCGTCAGGCCCGGCTGGGCGGTGCGTTGATAGCGGCCCAGACGTTCGACCACGCCCTTTTGGTAGGGCGAGATGATGCGGATGCCCAGCGCCGCCACCACGAGGATGAACAGGGCAAGCAGAATCAGAAAAGCAAGTTCCATGGGAAACTCCTGAAGGGTGAGGAGAAAGAGGGAGAGGGAGAGGGAGAGAGAGAGAGAGACAGAGAGAGAGAGGGGATCAGGCGGGGGCCGAGAGGAGGCGGACGATCAGGCGGGTGCCTTCGACGGCGATGACCTCGACCACAGCGCCGGCGGGGATGACGGCGCCATCGCTGGGCTGGGCGCGCCACATCTCACCATCGACGCGCACGCGTCCGCTGGCGCGGATCGGATCGATCGCTTCCAGCACCACGGCTTGCTTGCCCAGCACACGGTCGACGCCGACATTCTGCGGCTGATCGCCGCTGACCCGCTCGGCAAACCGCCGGGAGAAAAGGGCTGCCAGGGTGGAGACGAGCACAAAGGCCAGCATTTGCCACACCAGATCCAGGCCCAAGAAGGCGAAAAGGGCCGCGGCCAGCGCGCCCACGCCAAACGCGGCCAGCACAAAGCCCGCGGTCAGCATCTCGGCCAGAAAGAAGATCATGGCAATGATCAGCCAGGCCCAACGCAAGAGTTCGGCAGTAATCATAGGGCGATCCTTTTTGGGTATTGGTAGATTGGTAGATTGGTTAGTTGGTTGGGTGGGTGGGTGGTTGGTTAGGTGGGTGGGTGGGTTTTGAGAGATTTTTGGTTGATTTATAATTAATTAGATAAATATGCGGTTAAATATATCATATTTGATTATTTTGTGTAACCTCCTACCAATCTACCACCCAACCAACCAACTAACCAACCATCCAACACCCCCATTCTACCTCATTTCCCGCCTGCATCCCGACTCGGCGCTGACCGCGGGCTGACGCGGGCAGGCGTCCCACTTGCGCGGGCCGCGGCGTCCTAACCGCCACAGGGGGACAGCGCAGTTGCCCACGGTTTGACGCGTCCCCACCAACCCGCTACACTCATACACACGGGAGAGGAAGGAAGCCACGCGTTTTCACGCACCGTCCGCGGCGTTGGCCGCCAGATGCACACTCACCGGCCCACTTCGGGCCTGCCCCTTCGATTGCTTATGACCGCACCTCTTGCGCAGCGCCGCCTGCTTCTCCTTTTCAGCCTCCTCCTCTTCCTGACCCTGCTGCTGGCCAACGCGGTGCAGGAAGAGGCGCTGGCCGTCGGGTCAGAACCGGCCCAGCCTGTCGCGGGGGGCAAGGCGCCCTATCCCGGCATCTATGTCTTCCTCGACAATGGCAACGTCGATCCCGCCCGCTATCCCTGGGTCACCGGCGGCAACATGATCTTCCGCTGGCATGACATCGAACCCGCGGACGACTTTTGGGATTGGTCGGAGGTGGATCAATGGCTGGAGGCGCAATCTCGCCTGGGCAAACCCACCGGCATCGGCTTCACCCTCTACGATGGCCGCTGCTGCGGCGGCCTGCGCATCCCCCGCTGGCTGACCTGGCAGGACCCCACCACCGTGGCGCGCTGCGGCAGCCTGCAATGGGCCATCCCCCGCTACGATCATCCCCTGGTGCTGGCCGAATACCGCGAATACATCCGCGAGTTTGCCCGTCGCTACGATGGCGACCCGCGTTTGACCTGGATCGAGCTGGGCACCGGCATCTTTGGCGAATCGAAACCCGCGGACAACAGCGATTGGCAATGCCTGCTCGACGCCGGCATGACCGAGCAGGTCTGGTTCGATACGGTCAAGACGATCATCGATTATTACGTCGATGCGTTCAAACACACGCCGGTGCTGTACCAGTACGCGCCGGTTTACAACCCGGTATCCCAAAGCATCACCACCCGCCGCTGGCTGACCGATTACGCCGCGGAGCGGGGCCTGGGCCTGAAACACAACGGCCTGCAACCGGAGCATGAATCCGCGGTGATCGATGATCTCACCAAATCCTACGCGGGGGCCGGGCACTATGACCCCATGAACAAATGGTGGCGGGATGTGCCCATCGCCTGGGAGAGTTATGGCACGCAATACTGCGGCAATCCCCTCAACACCACGATCAACCCGCACCTGA
>JAANMY010001166.1_pt1 | contig 31507 bp, 29 predicted proteins | sample 7279691 | NCBI WGS metagenome assembly JAANMY01 (sample SAMN14094543, study PRJNA606508) | bioreactor metagenome | isolation source: A lab-scale SPAN reactor treating ammonium-rich wastewater day 388 | place: Ireland: Galway | collected 2018-02-07
GCAACGAATTTTTCGGAATTGATAATGCACGAGAATTGGTGAATGAAATACAAAGAGAACTCAGACCTTATAATACAGAAAAACAGCCTATTTATCTCTTGCAGAAAAGCGGTAAAATCATCAAGCTGAACGAGTCGGAAGATCAGCTTTTATCAGGGTTGATTATGAATAAAACCAAGAGATATATTCTAGCTTTTCCGAGAATATAATTTGTTTTTTCATAAATATTCTTAAAAACGACCTGCCGTAAATTAAAAAAATGTTTGCGAATTACAGAATTTCTTATCTTTGCAGAATATGGAATTTACAGCTTCGCAGATTGCAAGTTTTATTGATGGAAAAATTATAGGTGATGCGAACTCACTTATAACGGGCGTTTCTCCTATTGAGAGCGGTGAAAAAGGGCATCTTTCGTTTATTGCTCAGGATCGTTTTGCTCATCATCTCGAAACTTCAAAATGTTCTGTTCTTATCGTAAGTGAGAAACTCATTACCAAAAGTCAGTACAATTCAACTATTATTTCGGTAAAAGATGCTTATCTTTCTTTTCAGATTCTGATGAATCTTTATCAGGAAATGCAGGGGAGGAGAGAAGGTATTGAAGATGGCTCTTCTATTCATGATACTGCCGTTATTGGCGAGAAAGTTTATATTGGCGCATTTACTTATGTTTCTCAAAAAGCTAAAATTGGTGACGGAACTCAGATTTTCCCACAAGTTTACATTGGAAAAGGTGTTAAAATAGGAAAAAACTGTAAAATTGACAGTGGAGCAAGGATATATGATTACTGCATCATTGGTGACAATTGTGTTATACATTCCAACACGGTGATTGGTGGTGATGGTTTTGGTTTTCAGCCAACTCCGGAAGGCTTTCAGAAAATTCCTCAACTGGGTAATGTAATCATTGAAGATAATGTTGAAATTGGTTCTAACTGCAGTATCGACCGTGCAACAATAGGATCCACAGTGATTGGTAAAGGAACCAAAATAGATAATTTAATACAGATTGCTCACAACGTAAAAATAGGAGCCAATAATGTAATTGCAGCTCAGGCAGGAATCGCAGGTTCTACAACCATCGGTGACTGGAATCAGATTGGAGGACAGGTGGGAATCGTGGGACACATCAAAATCGGAAATCAGGTGAAAATTCAGGCGCAGAGCGGTGTAAACTCCAGTGTGAATGACAGAGAAACAATGTACGGATCACCTGCGATCAGCTATAATGATTATCTGAGAAGCTATGTGCATTTCAGAAATCTTCCGGAAATTGTAAAAAGAATAAATAATCTTGAGAATAACTCAAAAGATAAAACTAATGAGTGATATGCAAAAAACCCTTCAGGAAGAGGTTTCTCTTTCTGGAATAGGTCTTCATACGGGTAAAGAAGTAAAACTAACCATTAAGCCTGCTAAAGAAAATACAGGTTTTGTTTTTGTAAGAACAGATCTGGAAGGACATCCGCAGGTTGAAGCAGACGTAAACTACGTTGTAGCTACAGAAAGAGGAACTACTCTTGAAAAACTGGGCGTAAAAATCAATACCTGCGAACATCTTTTAGCAGCTTTGGTAGGCTGTGATATAGATAATGCAATTCTGGAAATGAATGCTTCTGAGCCACCTATTTTAGATGGTTCATCAAAGTTTTTTGTAGAAGCTGTTGAAAGCGTTGGTGTTGTAGAACAAAATACCGCAAGAGAATACCTTGTAGTAAAAGAAGTTCTCAGCTACAGTGATCCTGCTACAGGTTCAGAAATAACCATCATTCCTTCAGATACTTATGAAGTAACTACAATGGTTGATTTCGGAACTAAAGTTTTGGGAACTCAAAATGCTACTCTGAAAAATATTTGTGAATTTAAAGAAGAAATTTCCTCAGCAAGAACATTCAGCTTCCTGCACGAACTGGAAATGCTTTTGGATCATGGACTAATCAAAGGCGGAGATATATCGAATGCTATTGTTTATGTGGACAAAGATCTCACTCCTGAAACTACAGAAAAACTTAAAAAAGCCTTCGGAAAAGATAATGTTTCTATCAGACCGAACGGAATTTTAGATAATTTGACTTTAAATTATCCTAACGAAGCGGCAAGACACAAGTTACTTGATGTGATTGGTGATTTAGCTTTGGCAGGAGTGAAAATTAAAGGAAAAGTAATTGCCAACAAGCCGGGACATTTTGTCAATACACAGTTTGCAAAAAAACTAAACCGACAGTGGAAATTACAGAAAAAGAAAAACGTTCCGGATTTTGATTTAACAAAAGAACCGGTTTTTGACATCAACGGTATTATGAAATTAATGCCGCACCGTTATCCGTTTTTGTTGATTGATAAGGTTTTAGAACTTTCAGATTCTCACGTTGTAGGATTAAAAAATGTAACTTTTAATGAGCCTTTTTTCATCGGGCATTTTCCGAAAGAGCCTGTAATGCCGGGAGTTTTGCAGGTGGAAGCATTGGCACAGACAGGAGGTATTCTTGTTTTGGCAAGCGTTCCGGATCCGGAAAACTATTCAACTTATTTCATTAAAATTGATAAGGTGAAATTCAAAAGAAAAGTAGTTCCGGGTGATACAATGATTTTTAAAATTGAACTGATGGAACCTATCAGAAGAGGTATTGTTCACATGCAGGGTTACGGATACGTAGGAGATACAGTTGCGGTGGAGGCCGAATTAATGGCTCAGGTTGCAAAAAATAAAATTGATTAAATGATTCATCAGTTAGCAGCCGTTGATAAGCGTGCAAAAATCAGCAAAAACGTAGTTGTAGAACCTTTTACAACCATTGCAGGTGATGTGGAAATAGGTGAGGGAACCTGGATAGGATCGAATGTAACCATCATGGATGGAGCGAGAATAGGCAAAAACTGCAGGATTTTTCCGGGAACCGTAATTTCAGCAATTCCTCAGGATTTAAAATTTGACGGAGAAGATACACAGACGATAATTGGTGACGAAACCACCATCAGAGAATGTGTAACGGTAAACAGAGGGACAAAAGCTTTGGGCTTTACAAAAATAGGTGCCAATTGTTTAATTATGGCAACATCCCATATTGCTCACGATTGCGTGATTGGTGATAATGTCATCATTGTAAATGGATGCGGTATTGCAGGTCATGTAGAAATTGGTGATTATACGGTAATGGGAGGTTTATCTGCGGTACATCAGTTCGGCAAAATTGGTAAACACGTCATGATTTCCGGAGGAACTTTGGTAAGAAAAGACATTCCGCCTTATGTGAAAGTTGCAAGAGAACCTATGTCGTATGCAGGAATCAATTCGGTAGGATTAAGAAGAAGAGGATTTTCCAATGAGAAAATTTTCGAAATCCAGAAAATCTACAGAGCCATATTCCAGATGAAAATGAATGTTTCTCAGGCAGTTTCATATATCGAAAAGGAAATGCTGCCTACTGCTGAAAGAGACGAAATTCTTCAGTTTATCCAAAATTCGCCGAGAGGTATTGTAAAAGGATACGGAACAGGTAAAGAGTAATACTTTTCACTAATTCTTGAGAATCCCAATCAAAAAAAAGGAAATATAATATTAAACATACATCATCGGATTTGAGCCAAAAACTTTAACCCGAAACTTTTAAACAAAAAATAATGGCAACAAGTAACGATATCAGAAAAGGTCTTTGTATAGAATACAGCAATGATATTTTTAAAGTAATCGAATTTCTTCACGTAAAACCAGGTAAAGGACCTGCTTTCGTAAGAACTAAACTAAAATCAGTAACCAACGGTAAAGTAATCGACAACACGTTTTCTGCAGGTCATAAGATTGACGAAGTGAAAGTAATCACAAGAAAATTCCAATATCTTTATGATGATGAGAATGGTTTTCACTTTATGAATAATGAAGATTTTTCGCAATTATATCTAAACAAAGAGATGATTGAAAATTCAAACCTGATGAAAGCAGGCGAAGAAGTTACCATTATCCTTAAGGAGGCAGATGAAACGCCGCTTTCTGCTGAATTACCACAATCTGTTTATTTGGAAGTTGTGGAAGCAGATCCGGGTGTGAAAGGGAATACAGCAACCAATGCATTGAAAAACGCTATCGTTGAGACAGGAGCAAGAGTAATGGTTCCTTTATTCATCGAGCCGGGAGACAAAATCAAAGTAAGTACAGAAGACGGTTCTTATTTGGAAAGAGTGAAGTAAGCATCTTACAATATCGTGAAGCTGGAAGCTAATAGCTTTCAGCTTTCATTTTTTTATGGCAGCTTTTTCCGTCCTCCGTTCCCGCTTTTTTGCCTCCGCTTCGCTCCGGCAAAAAGAGCTCCACTCAGGCCGGGCTGCAAAGTCAAACAGCAAAGAACCATGTTAAGTTCAAACCTTAATATGGTTGATTTAACTAAACATCATTTTTAAGAATATGACGTTTCATCATCCACAAAATCTTAAAACGATTGCTGATCTTATTGGAGCAAAATTTATTGGCTCAGAAGATTTTGAAGTTTTAGGAACCAACGAAATTCACAGAGTAAAACCCGGCGAAATTGTTTTCGTCAATCATCCAAAGTATTACGATAAAGCACTAAATTCTGCTGCAACTATAATTCTTATTGATAAAGAAGTAGAATGTCCGGGAGGAAAAGCTCTTCTGATTTCTGATGACCCTTTCAGAGATTTCAATATGATCAATACCCATTTTACCAGAATTTCAAACTTCACAGAAGAACTGCACGACGTAGAAATAGGAGAAGGTACAAAAATTCATTCTTCTGCAGTAATTGGAAATAACGTAAAAATTGGGAAGAATACCCTTATCTTTCCGAATGTAGTAATTGGCGACAGAACGGTAATTGGTGATAATGTGGTCATTCAATCCAATACAGTTTTAGGTGGTGATGCATTTTATTACAGAAAACTCAACGGGAACTTCGATCGTTTAATCTCCGTAGGAAACGTAATTATTGAAAATAATGTAGAAATAGGAAATGGCTGTACCATTGACAGAGGCGTTACAGATTCTACCATTATCGGAGAAGGTTCTGTTTTAGATAATCAGATTCAGATTGGTCATGATACGGTGATTGGCAAAAGATGTTTGATTGCTTCGCAGGTTGGTGTAGCAGGGTGTTGTATTATCGGTGATGAGGTTACTTTGTGGGGACAAGTTGGTATTGCATCAGGCAACCATATCGAAAGTGGTTCTGTACTTTTGGGCAAAACAGGAGTCAACCGTGATCTGAAAAAAGGAACTTATATCGGGATGTTTGCAGAAGATTTTAAAACGTATCTGAAAAAAGAAGTTAAGCTGAGGAATCTTGGGTAAACTAATTGCTCATATTTATTTATAATCAAAGAAAAATAAGTAAATTTGTGAGCGTTAATAAATCAGAAAAAATAAATTAAAACAACAATAAAATGTCAATTTTAGTAAACAAAGATTCTAAAGTAATTGTACAGGGATTTACAGGTAACGAAGGTACTTTCCATGCTGGTCAGATGATTGAGTACGGAACCAACGTAGTAGGTGGTGTTACTCCTGGTAAAGGAGGAAGCGAGCATTTAGGTAAGCCGGTATTCAACACCGTAGCAGATGCTGTTGAAAAAGCAGGAGCCAACGTGAGTATTATTTTCGTTCCGCCTGCATTTGCTGCAGATGCTATTATGGAAGCTGCTGAGGCAGGTATCAAAGTTATTGTATGTATTACTGAAGGTATTCCTGTTGCAGATATGGTTAAAGTAAAATCTTATATCGCTGATAAAGATTGTAGATTAATCGGTCCTAACTGCCCTGGTATTATTACTTCTGGAGAAGCTAAAATTGGTATTATGCCTGGTTTCGTTTTCAAAAAAGGAAAAGTAGGAATCGTTTCAAAATCAGGAACTTTAACGTATGAAGCTGCAGATCAGGTGGTAAAAGCCGGTTACGGTGTTTCTACAGCTATCGGAATTGGTGGTGACCCGATTATCGGAACTACAACGAGAGAAGCTTTAGAATTATTTATCAACGATCCTGAGACTGAAGCAGTTGTAATGATTGGAGAAATTGGTGGTGGTCTTGAGGCTGAAGCTGCGAGATGGTATAAGGCGAGTGGTTCTACAAAACCTGTTGTAGGTTTTATCGCAGGACAAACTGCTCCTAAAGGAAGAACGATGGGACACGCTGGTGCAATTGTTGGAGGTGCAGAAGATACAGCACAGGCTAAAATGGAAATCATGAGAGAAAATGGTATCAATGTAGTAGATTCCCCTGCTGATATTGGTGCAACTGTTGCAAGAATCTTAGGTTAATTTTAAGCATTGATGATATGAAAAAAATTTTATTAACCACAGCATTGGCATTATCTGTTTCCTCATTTGCTCAGATTGATCTGAGAGGAACAAGATTTGGTCTTACTGCAGGTGGGAACTATTCCAGAGTAAAAAATGCACACAATCCTTCAGGTGCCCGCTTTGCTTTTCAGGGTGGTGTTTTGGCGCTTATTCCATTGGGAAGTGATGACCAGTTCTACATTCAGCCCGAAGTAGTCTATTATGGTGCCGGAGAATCAGGAAAAGACAAAGACGCAAAAGGTTCTAAAGGTTATAACGCAATGTATGCGAACAATTATATCAGTGTTCCGGTATCTTTTAAAGGATACTTTTCTGAAGCAGAATCTGAGTTTTTCGGATTAATTGGTCCAAGATTCAATTTCTTGATTGATCAGAAGGTGACTAACGAATCTCGTGAAATTTACAGAACAGATCAGTTGGGTAAAGCAAAGTCCTTTAACTTTGCAATTGGTGCAGGAATAGGATATAGCTATAAAAGACAACTTGAATTGGCTTTAAAATATGATTTTGGTTTATCAAATACTTATCCTCAGCTTGATGAAAGTAAACTCGATCCAAATTCATCAAAAAAGAAATCTGAGCAGGTTTTAAGTTTAAGCCTAAGCTATATTTTCGAATAGATTTTTTTCAGTCAGAAAAAATATAATCCCAAACCTGTAAAGTTTGGGATTTTTTTATGAAGTTGTTTAAAGTAACTTAAAAATTCACTTTGTTGAAATTCCTTTGGAGTTTTATCTGTGTAGAAATAATGTTCAAAACCATTCTGCGCTCCGTAGGAACTCTATTTATAAGTATTGAATTTGGATATTTTTATTGCAATCCTTCGCGCTTGACTTAATTGCTATTATCTTTACACAGGCTCTGCTCCTAAAGAAGTATTTATGATTATTCTTTTTACTTTAAACAAAGTTCGCTATAAATAATTCTTATAAGCATAAAAAAAGCCTTTAAAATTTTTAAAGGCTAAGTATTTTACTTTTTATTAATATCTCAACATTTCCTCAATCTTACTGCTCAACTTTTCAGAATTTGGAAGCATTTCTTTTTCTAAAACTAAGTTAATAGGAACAGCAGGAGTATCCAGAGAACCCATTGTTTCAACCGGAGCATCAAGATATTTAAAGCAGTTCTTGGAAATTCTGTGTGCAAAAGCTTCAGCAAAAGAATTATTTAACTGTTCTTCTGTTAAAACGATGCATTTTCCGTGAGCTTTTACTCTTTCAAAAACCAATTCTTCATCCAGAGGAATTAATGTTCTCAGATCAATTACTTCAATTCTTCCGTTAAAGTTTTTCGCCGCTTCTTTAGCCCAGTAAACTCCCATTCCGTAAGTTACAACTAGCAGAGTTCTGCCTTTTTCAGTCTCATTTTTATCCGCTTCAATGATTACTTTTCCTTTCCCGAATGGCAAAATATAATCTTCAGCTGGCTCAATAGTTTTGGCATCTTCGGTTCCGGGAACTTTACTCCAGTAAAGACCTTTATGCTCCAGCATTACGACTGGATTAGGGTCATAATATGCAGCTTTCAGTAGTCCTTTAAAATCTGCTGCGTTACTTGGATAAGCAATTTTAATTCCTTTAATATTGGCTAAGATACTTTCAACGCTACCGCTATGATAAGGACCTCCTCCTCCGTAAGCTCCGATAGGAACCCGGATGATATTACTTACAGGGAATTTCCCCTGGCTCAAATAGCTGGATTTTGAGATTTCTGTAATCAGCTGATTGATACCCGGATAAATATAATCTGCAAACTGTACTTCAACGATAGGCTTTAATCCAACAGCGCTCATTCCGGTTGTGGAACCAATAATATACGCTTCCTGAATGGCGGTGTTGAAAACTCTTTTACTTCCGAATTTTTTTCCTAACGTTACAGTTTCACGAAAAACCCCGCCAATTCTTTCACCAACATCCTGTCCGTACAACAAAGCTTCGGGATGCTTCCACATCAATTCCTGAATAGCGTGAATAGCGGCATCAACCATTACAATTTTTTCTCCGCCTTCCGGTTCACGGGTTCCCACTTCTTCGGTAATCGGTGTTGGAGCAAAAACATGATTCATTACCGTTTCAGGTTTCGGATCTTCTGCTTTTTGAGCTCTGTCAAAAGCTTCTTCTGCTTCCAGACGGGCTTTTTTAGTCATTTGTTTTAAAAGATCTTCATCTACACCACTTTCCAGAAGATATTTTCTTAAAATTTCCCCGGGATCTTTTGCTCTGTGTTTCACAAGATCTTCTTCATCTCTGTAAAATTCTCTTCTTACTCCGGAAGTATGATGCCCTATTAAAACAGTTTTAGCACAAACAACTAAAGGTTTTCTCTCAGTTCGTACAAAATCGACTGCCTTTTTCATGACTTCAAAACTTTCTACGAAGTCAGTTCCGTCAACCCGCATTCTTCCTAGTCCTTCAAAACCTGCCACAAAATCGTAGGCATCACAGGTTCTCGCTTCTTCTTTAGTTACTGAAATTCCCCATTCGTTATCCTGCACAAGGAAAATTATCGGAAGCTGGTGTAATGCAGAAAACTGAAGTGCTTCACTCACTTCACCTTCTGTTACAGAATTGTCTCCAAGACTGCATATTACAACCGGATTATTTTCAAATTGTTTCAGATTAAAATCCTGAATGTATTTTATCCCTTGTGCAACTCCGGCTGTAGGAATTGTCTGCATACCTGTTGCTGAACTTTGGTGGATAATTTTTGGCTTATTTTCATCCCTGCTTGATGGGTGGGAATAATAAGACCTTCCTCCGGAAAATGGGTCGTCAGCTTTTGCTAATAATTGCAGCATAAGCTGATATGGTTCAAAACCAATGCCTAAAAGAATACTTTCATCACGATAATAAGGGGATACCCAATCTTCTTTTTTTAGTTGATAAGCAGTTGCCAGCTGAATAGCCTCATGGCCTCTGGATGTACTGTGAACATACTTACACACATTTCTGTTTTCTTCATAAATGTCTGCCATTGCCTTAGCAAGCATCATATGATTGTAAGCTTTAAGTAAAATATCCTGTGAAACTTTTTCGTGAAGTGTATTTTCCATAGATAGCAAAGATAGATAAAAAACAAAATACTAACAAGTGTTAGTATTGAGCAAAAGATCGGATACCCTTATCTTGCTTACAGATATTTTGTGGTTTTTAAGCGAGTAAAAAAGCTTTTAAGCAAACCAGCTATTTAGACAAACAAGAATTTATTTATCTTTGCACCAGTAAAATTATGACAATACAAAGAGCACATATCAGTTTAAATCTATGCGATCGCCCTGTAGTAAAGGGATCGTTTGGATATGAATGGATGATATCTTATGAGGCGAAATGTGTTTGCTTTGAAAATTATTTACTGTAAACTCGTAAAAATTTAACCAAAATACTGCAGAAACGCCTCGATCATTGAGGCGTTTTTTGTGTTTTAGGGCAGAAATTATTTAGAATGAAAAAAAATAACCATAAAAGTGAAAAATATTTAATCAACAATGAACAATTAATAAGAAAATAAAGCGTGATCAGTAACCCGATGAGAGACAGTCATTTAGGTATTTAAGACATCTGCGAGACATTGCGGACAGAAATTCTCTATGTTGAAAAGTAGGTTTAATTAATTGATTTTCAAACAGTTAATTGAAAAATAAATTTGTGAATTTAAAAAAATCATCTTTACTTTGCAACCGAAAATTAAAAGCAACACGTTTTTAATCATTCAGAAAAACATTTTTAAAATAGCAAGAATATAATGAGACAATTACATAACATATCTAATCAGTATTCAATACAACACGGACAAAAACCCATGGGGAAAGGATATGCTTGTATTAATCTTCTTGATAGTGAATTTGTGGGAAAAAGGTGCTTATATACATGGGTCAGCTAATGAACTGACACGTCCAGAAATATAAAGCGCCTCCCGAAAAGAGGCGCTTTTTTTTTATGGTATATGGTTTCTCTAGCTTATTTGGTAAAGCGTCAGTTTGTGGCACCGGAGAACAGGGTTCGATCCCCGGAGATACCCAAAAATGTGAATAATCAATAGTGAATTTTATTTCATAAGTAAATTAAAAATTGACAAACAAAGCGAATTGATAATTGCCTATTCACAAATTAAAAACAATCTCATAGCTCAAATGGTTAGAGCACCGGTCTTTTAAACCGGGGGTTGAAAGTTCAAATCTTTCTGGGATTACACAAGGTTCCGTAGCTCAATTGGATAGAGCATGGGTTTTCTAAACCCAGGGTTACAGGTTCGAATCCTGTCGGAATCACAAAAAAGGTCTATTGAGGTAATGGTTAACCTTCCCGACTGTCTCTCGGGCACTGCGAGTTCGATTCTCGCATAGACCGCAAAGATTCACGGAAAACTTCTGCTCCGGCTGTCTCCCGGAAAAGAAAATGAAAGTGAATCTGCAAAACTGGAAAGATAACGGTGGTTGTTTACCCGCCTTGGACGCGGGAGGTCGCAGGTTCGAACCCTGCTTTCCAGACAGTTTGCTCCATTAGCATAGAGGTTAGTGCATTCGGCTTTCTACCGAACGACAAGGGTTCGATTCCCTTATGGAGTGCAAAAAAGTGAATAGTCAATGGTGAATTTACTTCGTAAGCAAATTTAAAAAATGGATGAGCAAAGCGAATTGACAATTGGTTATTCACCAAATTAAAAACGATTTCGTAGCTCAATGGGTTAGAGTATCGGTTTCATAAGCCGAAGGTTGAAGGTTCGAGTCCTTCCGAAATTACAGAAAAGTGAATAGTCAGTGGTGAATTTACTTCGTAAGTGAATTTTAAATTGACAAGCAAAGCAGATTGATAACTGACTATTCACAATTCAAACTAAGTTAATTGTTTCAAAGAGAAAAAAGAAAAGGCTTGTCGAGAGCAGAAGATCTTTAGCCAAAAACACGATATTATATAGATAGGCTTTTTCTTAACTCATTTTGAAGCGCGATAATGAAAGTTTTAAACATAATATAAATTTTAGATCAGATAAAGTTTGTCAAAGCGCAGAAGTTCTTACATCAAACAAAAATTAAGACAGGCTTTATTTTTTAATGAAAATTTAAATAAAAAAGAATAATCAGAATATTGGGAAATTACTCATTACCCATTACTGATTACTCATAAAAACGATGGTTCGCCGAAGTGGAAGAGTCGGGGCGGTCTGCAAAACCGTTGCGTAAGCTGAGTGGGTTTGAATCCCATAACCATCTCAAATAACTAAAATGAGATTAGTTCCGAAGAAAGAAAAAGTTTGTCGAGCGCAGAAGTTCTTACATCAAACTAAAAATTAAGACAGGCTTTGTTTTTCTTCAAAAATTAAAGATTAAAAAGTTAGTGGGAAAATATTACTCATTACCAATTACTTATTACTCATGAAAAAAGGGAAGTACGCCGAAGCTGGAGAGTCGGGGCAGACTGTAAATCTGTTGCTTCATTGCTGAGTAGGTTCGAATCCTACTACTTCCACAACACCGCTGATAATGTAATGGCAGCATGCAGGAAATGTACTCTTGTTGTTCAGGTTCGACTCCTGGTCAGATGGTCAAAAAAAGTGAATGGTGAATTTTGCTCCGCAAGTGAATTTAAGAATTGACTACGAAGTAAATTGATGATTAACAATTCACAACAAAACGCTCTATTCGTCTAACGGTTCAGGACGCCTGCCTTTCGAGCAGAAAACAAGGGTTCGATTCCCTTATAGAGTACAGGAAAGTGAACAGGTAAGTGGTGAATTTGCTCCGCAAGTGAATTTAGGAATTGACTGCAAAGTAAATTGACGATTGACAATTCACAAATAAAAAAGTTAAATGGAAAGAGAAAAGTTTGTCGAGCGCAGAAGATCTTTAAAAAACATTACAGGCATAGTTTATAAATATAGACAGGCTTTTCTCGGACCTAATTTTATTAATGATGAATGATAGATTATAATTGATGAAAACATTATGTTTTAAATCATTTATCTCTTAATCAATTATCATTCATAAAAAATCCGCGGGAATGGTGGAATTGGCAGACACACTTGATTTAGGCTCAAGGTTTTGGGGGTTCGAATCCCTCTTCCCGTACAGAATATGAGTAATCGGTAATAAGCAATGGGTAATAAATTACAGGCAAAAGACATTACTGATTACCAATTACTCATTACCTATAAAATTGGAAGAGTGGTGTAGCAGGTCTGCACGTTAGTCTGAAAAACTAAAGGTACAGGTTCGATTCCTGTCTGTTCCACAAAAATATAATTGATAAATCATCAATGATAAATGATTAATCTGGGAAATAGAATCAATTATCACTCATCATTTATCAATAATAATTAAACTGATTCATAGTGTAATTGGTCAGCACACAAGACTTTGACTCTTATTGTTCAGGTTCGAGTCCTGATGAATCAACAAAAACTACTCCGATAGTGTAATGGCAGCATCTCAGTCTCCAAAACTGATGGTATTGGTTCGAGTCCGGTTCGGAGTGCAAGAATGTTAATGGTCAATGGTGAATTTGCTTCACAAGTGAATTTTAAATTGACAATACAATGAAGTGACAATTTACAATTGACGTAATTAATAAAATTTAAACAAAACAAAAAACATGTAGAAAAAATGGAAACGCAACAACAAGTATGGCAGAACATGACAGGAAAAATTTTCCAAAGCTCTATCACACAGCTGGTAGAAGAAGCCATCATCCGCGAACAGGCAAATGGACACCGACTGAAGGTTTGTGTAGGTTCAGACTCCCATGTATACGGGGATGCCATTAATTATGCTACGGCAGTAGTGTTTATTCGTGAGGGAAAAGGAGCGTTTACCTTTATCAGAAAAGAAAGAGAAATACAGACTATCAGTATCAAAGAGCGTATGCTGAACGAGGTAAACAAATCCGTAGAAATTGCTTACGCTATTTGCGCTGTTCTGGATGCTTATGGAGTGGAAATGGAGGTACACGCAGACATTAACACCGATCCGGATTTCAAATCCAATGTTGCCTTAAGAGACGCAATGGGATATATTCTGGGAATGGGATATGTGTTTAAAGCAAAACCTTACGCCTTCGCAAGTTCCAATTGTGCTGATATGATGGTGTGATAAAGCTGGAAGTGGAATGATAGGAGATGGAAGTTTTTTAATTTTCTACACTTATTTTAAAGCTTTCAGAAACCTCACAGGTTTTCAAAACCTGTGAGGTTTAATTAATAACAAATTAAAAATAAGCAATGGAAATAACAAAAAGATTGCTGTTTCTGGACGATATAAGATATCCGATTGAAGCGTATCATTATACTAAACAGGATATTTTCCTCAGAAAAGATTGGCATATCGTTCGAAATTACGAACAGTTTGTCAACAGAATTTTGGAAAAAGGACTTCCCGAAATGATCTCTTTTGACCACGACCTTGCCGATGAACATTATTTGGAACCGGATTCTCAGGAATTTGTTGAAAAAACAGGCTACGATTGTGCAAAATGGCTGGTAGAATATTGTATGGATAATTATTTGGATTTGCCAGAGTTCTATTGCCATTCCATGAATCCTGTCGGAAAAGAAAATATTGAAAGCCTTTTAAAAAACTTTAAAAATTTATCATGAACATTTTCATATTCATTCAGGACATAAAAATGCATTTGAAGCGCAGTTTTGATGAGGTTGACAAGTGGTTTGATAAAGACAATAAAACGTTGAATTTTCAGCCTTCAAATGAAGGTTGGACAGTTCTGCAGATTTTGGAACACATTTATCTCACGAACTTTTATCTGTTGATACTCATTGAAAAAGGCTCAAAAAAAGCAATGCGGAATTCTCTGCATCTTGATTTGAATCTTGAAATAAAAAATTACCGTTTCAATCAGGAAAAGTTTGAAAAAGTAGGTGAATACGAAGCTTTTGAATGGATAAGACCAGAACATATGGAGCCGAAAGGAGAATTAAATTTAACTGAAATAAGAAGTTTAATTACTCAGCAATATCATCAATGCTTAAGTTATTTAGACCTGATGAAAAACGGCGAAGGTCTTCTCTGCAAAACTACAATGACAGTAAATGAACTGGGGAAAATCAATGTATACGAATACATTTATTTCCTTTCTCTTCATGCTCGGAGACATCTTACTCAGATGAAAAATAATGAATTAGAAGCGATTTGAATACTTGGATTGTCTTTTTCAGACAGTAGTGAAACCTCACAGGTTTTCAAAATCTGTGAGGTTTAAGTAAAAACAAATTAAAAATTAAAAAAATGATTTTCAAAACATATAACTCAATAGAAAACGCTTATCAGATTCGCGTGATCGATCAGATCAGGATTCAGGGTTTTGGGGATGAGGTTTTCATCGTGCAGGAAAAAGTTCATGGGGCTAATTTCTCTTTCTTTACCAATGGAAAGGAAATTAAAATCGGGAAGAGAACCGCTTTCATCGAAAAGGATGAAAAATTCTTCAATGCACATCAGATTTTAGAACGTTACAGAAAAAATGTAATGGAAGTTTTCGAGAAAGTGAAAACTATTTTTCCCGATATGGAAACTGTAGTGATCTACGGTGAATTGTTCGGCGGCGGTTATAAACACAAACAAGTAGAACCTGTAAAAGATGCGGTAAAAGTGCAAAAAGGTATTGAATATGCACCTCACAACGAATTTTACGCATTCGACATCAAGCTAAACGGAACTACTTATCTGGATACCGATGTAGTTAACCAAATTTTCGAAGAAACCGGATTTTTCTATGCAAAAATTCTTTTTCAGGGAACTTTGGAAGAAGCTTTGAAGTTTCCGAATGTTTTCGATTCTAAAATTCCGGGCTGGCTTGGACTTCCTGAAATTGAGAACAATATGTGCGAAGGAACCATTGTGAAAACTTTGAAAACCAAATATTTTGGCAACGGCTCAAGAGTCATTTTGAAAAATAAAAATGAAAAATGGATCGAGAAATCTAAAGTGGTAAGAAAACAGGAAAAAACCGTTCAAAAGCAGATCAGCTTTAGCGAAAAAGCGCAGAATATTTGGGAAGAAATCCAAAAATATGCAACCGTAAACAGGCTAAACAACGTGGTCAGCAAAATTGGTGAATTTGAACCCAAAATGGTCGGTAAAGTCATTGGTCTTTTTGCGCAGGATATTTTAGAGGATTTTGAAAAAGATTTTCCGAATGTTTTCACTACCATTGAGAAAGAAGAACAGAAAAAATTAATAAAAAACTGAATTCTTTGGTGATTGATGTGATAAAAGAAGAGTTGATGATCGTTAAAGTCTAATATTAAAAGTTTTAATTCGGAACTTATTATGAACATTTAAAAAAATGAAACCAAAAATCTTGTTCATAGCAGACCGCCTTTTGTGCCGAGAAATTAATAAGCTGGAAGTCTGAAGTCGGGTACCGGAAGTATTTCCGTGCTCTTGAAACTTCCATCTTCAAACCTTTAAAACAAAAATCATGAAAACAACAAACAAAATATTAATTATAGACCTTGAAGCCACGTGTTGGGACGACCGCCCGCCGAGAGGACAGGAAAGTGAAATCATAGAAATTGGTGTTTGCATTATGGATGCAAAAACCGGAAAGATTTCCAGAAATGAGGGTGTTTTAGTAAAACCTCAATACTCAAAAGTGAGTCCGTTTTGTACGGAACTGACTTCCATTACGCAGGAAATGCTTGATGAGAAAGGCGTTTTGCTGGAAGATGCATTAGATATTCTGAGAGCTGAATATGATTCTGAAAATCTTACCTGGGCAAGTTACGGAAATTACGATCTGAATATGCTTCAGAATCAGGCAAGAAAATTCAAGGTTGATTATCCATTAAGTAATGATCACATCAATGTGAAAACATTATTCGGAGAACTTCATCCAATAAGAAAAAGTATAGGAATGGAAAGAGCTCTTAAAGAATTGAAACTCCCGCTGGAAGGAACCCATCACAGAGGAGTTGATGACGTAAAGAACATTGCCAAGATTCTATTTTGGTGTTTGCAGAGAATCTGATTGAAAAAAAAGAAAATTTATAGCAATTAATTTTACTACGCAAAAACATTGCGCAAAAGCATTCTTACTTTGCATCAGAAATCAGAGAGGAAGTGATAATCTTCCAAAAATGTTTAACAAAAAACAGTAACCATGAAATTTAATTTTTTAAGAAAAGAGAATAAAGTAGTAACGAACTACGAAGGTGCAAAAGCTTATACGATGACACCTGCAGAAGAATTGTACAGTGCTGTTGTTACAACAGGATTATCCAATACCACCTACGAAAAAGGAAATGAAAGACTCACAAGAATTCAGTCCCTGATTCAGAAAAATGATCCGGAATTCGTTGCAAAATTGGCAGTTTATGCAAGAAAAGATATGTACCTGCGTTCCATTCCGTTGGTTTTGACGACTGAATTGGCAAAACAGACTTCAGGTACAGATTTGGTAAGCAGAACCGTTGACGGTGTAATCCAAAGAGCAGACGAAATCACAGAATTGCTGGCTTATTACCAATTGGCAAATGAAAGAACAGATCTTAAAAAACTGAACAAATTGTCAAAGCAAATTCAGAAAGGTTTGGTAAAATCTTTCAATAAATTTGATGAATATCAATTCGCAAAATACAACAGAAAAGCTGAGGTTACCTTGAAAGACGCATTGTTTCTGGTTCATCCGAAAGCAAAAGACGAAAATCAGCAGTCAATTTTTAACAAAATTGTTAATGATTCATTGGAAACTCCATACACTTGGGAAGTAGAACTTTCGGTTTTGGGTCAGACCAAATTTGCTGATGATGCCGAAAGAAAATTGGCTTTCAAAAACAAATGGGAAGAACTGATTTTCAGCAACAAACTCGGTTATATGGCAACGTTGAGAAACCTGCGAAACATCTTAGAAGCCAACATTTCTTCAGATGCCATGCAGAAAGTTTGCAGATATTTGTCAGACGAAAAAGCCGTGAGAAACTCGAAACAATTGCCATTCAGATTTTTGGCTGCGTATAGAGAATTGAAAACAATCGATTCAAAATATATTTCATCAATTCTGGAAGCATTGGAAGATGCTGTTTTGGTGAGTGCCAAAAACATCAAAGGTTTTGGTTTCGATACTTCGGTGGTAATCGCGGCAGACGTTTCGGGTTCCATGCAACAGCCGGTTTCTCCGAAATCTAAAGTATTGTTGTACGATATTGGCTTGCTGATGTCGATGATGTTGCAGTCACAGTGCAAAAACGTGGTTTCAGGTATGTTTGGTGACCGTTGGAAAAGAGTTCCGATGCCTAAAAACGGTATTCTGAGAAACGTAGATGCGTTCTACAAAAGAGAAGGTGAGGTAGGTTACTCCACAAATGGTTATCTGGTAATCGAAGATTTACTGAAAAGACGTGAAAAAGTGGATAAAGTAATGTTGTTTACCGATACTCAAATGTGGGATAGCAACGGCGGTAGAAATTCCTTTGAAAACTCTTGGAATCAGTACAAAAGTATCAATCCAAACGCAAAATTGTATATTTTTGATTTGGCAGGTTACGGAAAACAACCGTTGGATGTGAGAAAAAATGATGTCTATCTTATCGCAGGTTGGTCCGACAAAATTTTCGATGTACTGAATGCTTTAGAAGACCGAAAATCTGCAGTAGAAATAATTAAAAAAGTAGTGCTGTAAAAGGCACTGCTTTTAAAAATAAAACTAATAACCAATTTTTTTAGGAGCTTAATCCCGCTTTCCGCTATATCTTTTTCGCCAACGCTTTTTTTCAAAGCCATTTTAGAAAAAGGATGCCGCTGCAATAGGGGCTAGGAATAAAAACTGCATAAAAATGATACAACTTTTTAACGTTATTGAAATTGATCCTTTTGGATTTTCAAAAGAAGGATATGAAATTCCTGAACTTTCATGTTCATCAAATCCTGAAGATCATTATGAAAGATGGCAAAAAGCTATTAAAACATTAAATCTAGATTTGAATCCAATTGAAAAAGGTTCTTATTTTGTGGATATTGAACACATAGATGATAAAAACTTAAAAATTATTTTAAAAGTTATTTTTGAAGATGTTGAGATAGAAGGAACTGATTTTCTGGCATCATTTAATGGAGGTCTTATTTTAATGGAAAACAATGAAATTTTAATTGAACCCACCTGCTGCTGCGATCTTGAAAATCTAAAAAACTGGGAATATGTTTTTGAGAATGACTCATCAGAATGGTCACAATTATGGATTGGTCATCCGTGGATTTTCTATAAAAAAGAAAATGGTAAAATTCAATTTTCCGATTATACCGAGAATCTGTTAAGTGAATTAGAAAGTATACAATCTGTTTGTGAAGTTGATGAATTAGCTTTGCAAATTGAAATTAATAAAATGAAAGAACGACAAGTACATTTCAATAATAGAGTTATTAAGCTTTTGACAGAAATATAATTTCAAATTTTGAGATTGTGCTTCGTCACTTCACTTCTTGCAATAACTAAAACAATAGTTGTGAAAACGACACAGGAAATGTAGATGTTAAGAAAATAAGCTATGCGAACGTTTAAAAAAATTCTACTATTCGAAGCGCATCACAAATTCAGAACCGAAGAACAAATATTGAATTCGCGCGAGTTTTAGAATTTTTAGAGAGTATAGATTATTTTTAGCCGGAGTTTCCAAGTCTTGAATTTTTGGTTCTTTTGCTTCAAGGCAAAAGAACAAATATAAAAATGAGATTGCTTCGTCATTTCCTTCCTCGCAATGATAAAAAAGATAAACCGGTGCCGTAAGAAAAGAATTCCTTCGACTTCCAATTGAAAAATGAGTCTTTTCGTTAGATTGCTCGGTTTTTATAACCAATGTCGTTTTTAAGAGTTCCATCGTCAAACTTAAAATTTGAACAGTATTCTAAAACTCTTATAACTTGTTACTTGGTTTAAAATAAATTTAACTGCGTAAAAAGAATGCGCACTAAGACGATAACTTTGCATCAACAAGACATATAACTATGAATTATTACAAAAAATGGCTTAAAGGAACATTGTATTGAAGTTAAATACTCAATACTTATGAAAAAATTTAAAACATTAAAAAAGTCTTTCGGAATCAATGAATATGGATTAATTGACCTTCCGAAGAAAATTTCAAATATCCGGATTTCCAGAATTTTATATGGAAATGAGATGGGATGCTCTTATTGTTTTCCGCATGGTTTTGAAACCATTAATTCAAAAGAAATTAAGTTTCAGAGAAACTGGAAAAAATACAGAAAAACCCAATGGAAAACTAAAAAAGTAAGTGTCGTAAAACAGGATTTCTTGGTTAAAGGGCGGTTTTGCGGGTTCGAGTTCTGCTTCCAAAGTGAATAGAGTAAATGGTAACGTACCGTACACAAGTTCTGTTTGAATTTTTCACCTTGCTTATAACTGATTCCGTAAGAAAGAGCTCCTTCGGCTTTCCATTGAAAAAAGACTCTTTTTGAAAATTGCTCAGTTTGTATTACACGCAAGTGCTGTAGATAAAAGTAACTTCGATTTTTTACAGAGGTTCGAAACCGAAGATTCGACGGAGTCAATCCTTTCGCCTGACAAAGGCTTGGTCGAGTGGCTAGACAAATTTTAAGACCGCTTTTATCAGAATTTGCCTTGTTTTTTTAAATATTAAACACAAAAATCAAGTGTCGTTTTAGAATCATACTTCGGTTATTAATCATTGGGACGCAGGTTCGAGTCCTGCCTTTTCCCAAAAGGAAAAGTAGCTCAGTTGGTAGAGCAAATGCACAGAAAGATTCTATATTTTTTACCTTGATTTAATAATAAAGAGTGTCGTAGAAAAGACTTACTTCTTGGTATAATTTTGGTTCGAGTCCAAACGATCTGAAAAAGATCGGGAAGTCTTTTGATTGTAACCTCTTTGAAAACAGAGTTCCGTTAGAGAAAACTTACTTCGGTTAATCTTATGATGTTGGTTCGACTCCAGAATAAATCTGAAAATGATTTATATAATGTTTTCTCGCTTTTTGCCTCTTTTTAAATGAGTATTACAAAATTTTAATGCCATATTTATTAATACAAAAGCCAAAAAAATGAACTTTTTTTGTTATTATTACATTCTTAAACATAAAAGATCAAAATAAAATGTCTACAAAAAAACTCGGTGAATGGTACGCTACAGCGATATGCGGAAATGATATTACCTCTTCTTGTCTTTACGTTTCTGCTTTGGCAATAGTCGCTGCAGGACAATATGCCTGGATTGCTCTTCTCATGGTTGCAGCAATACTTTTCTTGTTCCGTAAAATTTATGGTGAAGTGGTAGGAGCACTTCCTCTTAATGGTGGTGCTTACAATGTATTGCTCAATACAACAACAAAAAGCAATGCTTCAGTGGCAGCCTGCCTCACCATTCTCTCCTATATGGCAACAGCCGTTATTTCTTCAAGCGAGGCAATGCATTATCTGCACCACATTCTGCCATATTTTGATGTAAATATTGCAACCTTTGTTCTGTTGCTGATCTTTTTGGGACTTACTGTTTTGGGTATCTCAGAAAGTGCTGTTGTAGCATTGGTAATATTTATTTTCCACCTTACAACAATGGCATTATTGATAGGTTCCTGCATCTATTTCGTAATGAGTAATGGTTTTTCTATACTTACATCCAATTTTCACCTGCCGGTAAAAAACGGAAGCATTATGACGGCCATATTTTTTGGTTTTTCTGCTGCAATGCTCGGTATATCTGGGTTTGAGAGTTCATCAAATTTCGTAGAGGAACAAAAAAGAGGCGTTTTTGCGAAAACTCTCAGAAATATGTGGATTGCAGTTTCTATTCTCAATCCGCTGATTGCCTTTTTGGCAATTTGCATTATTCCGATTGCTGAGGTTGGTGAGCATCAGAATTCTTTTCTCAGCTATATCGGAAGTTTAACAGGTGGAAGCTGGTTGGCGACAATTGTTTCAATTAATGCTGTTACGGTTTTGAGCGGAGCAGTACTTACTTCGTTTGTTGGGGTTAATGGTCTTATCAAGAGAATGACCTTAGATAGGATTCTTCCAAATTATTTTCTCAAAGAAAACAAAAGAGGCAGTACATACAGAATCCTTATTCTGTTTTTTCTTCTGTGCTGTTCTGTTTTGCTGGTTACAAAAGGCAAATTAGGACCTTTAGCTGCAGTATATGCACTTTCATTTTTAACAGTAATGGCATCTTTTGCCTTAGGGAATATTTTATTAAAGTTAAGACGCTCCCGGCTTCCAAGACCGGAATATGCCAAACCCGGCGCTGTATTGATAGCACTTTTTGCTATTATTATTGCATTGTACGGAAATGTGAAAGCAAACCCGCAGTATCTGGTTACCTTTTTACAGTATTTTGTGCCTTCAGTTTTACTTATTCTGGGAATGCTGATGAGAAAAGATATTATGCACTTTATTGTAAATATTCTGGAATCGGTATCTAAAGGATATAAACGATACACCGTTACAAGACAGCGTTTCTTAAACAGAAGCCTGAAAAAACTGTATGAACAGAATTTTGTATTTTTTTCTAAAGGTGATGATATTTCTACCCTCAATAAAGTAATGATGTATCTGCACGAAAATGAGGTGACCAACAAAATGAAAATTGTTACTATTCTTGATAAAAATAAAGAACCCGATCCCAAATTTCTTTCAGATTTTGATACGTTGGACAGAGCTTATCCTGAGGTTGATATGGAATATATTACAATGGTAGGAGAGTTTACTCCTGAGCTGGTAGATCAGCTGAGCAAGGAATGGAATATTCCCAAAAATTTCATGTTCATCAGCAGTCCTGGTGAAAGATTCAGCTACAGGGTTGATGAGTTGGGCGGTGTAAGACTTATACTATAGCAATCTTTAAAACAGATTCAATCTAAACTTTTTTGCTGCGCTGTTTTCACTTTATTCAATCTTATTATAAGCCTGTTTAGTGAAAATGGTGCATTTGCCCTATTTTATTGCCTTGTTGTTTTAAATAATATTGCATAATATCAATTTAAAATAAACAGCAATGAAAACTAAATTACTACTTTCGATGGCGGTTTTAATGGGGATTTCTACCATTAATGCTCAAACTTTAGGCGATTTTAAGCCGGGAAAAGCCGGTCCTGCAAGTCTGGAAAAACCAAAATTAGATAACAAAAATGTGTATATCGCTGATTTTGCTGTGCATTATCAGGTATATAGCGAGAAATCTGCTTCCAAGAAAGGCGGTTCGGGAATATTTGGAGCGGTGATGGGTGCTGCAAAAGCCTCCTTGGCGGTTGGTTTGGATATTTCAGAAAAAACCCTGCAAAACATCACAAATGATGCGTATGCACAATTCATATCAGATTTAAAATCAAAAGGCTTTAATGTAATGGCAGCAGAAGAAGGAAAAAACACAGATTTCTATAAAGGATATCAGTACAGTACCAACTTAAACATGACTCCTTCAAATATTCTAGAAGGTGCTGTTACTGTCCATCCGCAAAACGTAGGTTTCTTCTACAAAGAAAAAGGCTCGACTGAAAATACCACAAAACTTTCTAAAGAGCTTAATGATGCAGCTGTGGTTCGTGTAGATTTATACGTAGAATTTGTAAACACCAGAGCTTCAAGCAAAAGCGGTATCGGAGCCAATGTAGTAGCAAAAACAAATCTGGTATTGTCAGAAGATAATACAATTGCCCATTTCATAGTTGGTCGTAATAAAATCGGAGGTTCTCCTTTGGCAGAATATCAGGGTGTCCTGAAAAAAGATTTAGATATTGACGGAGTAATTAAGGAAGAAAAAATCACCAATTACGTAGCTTCTGATTACGACAATTGGGGAACAAAAACGGCTTTTGGAACATTGTATTCGGCAAAAAACAAAGCCACAGCTAAAGCTGCAATAGTTCCGGCAGATGCTCAAAAATATCAAAAAGGAATTGAGCAGGCTATTGATGTATTCCTAAAACACCACCTCAACGAATTTCAATCCAAATATTATAAATAAAGTTTTGATTTCTTAAATTTAGGTTAAAAACTATTTATAATGTCATTGCAAGCTACCTTTCGTAATCAGATAAAAAACTATAGAAAGTGGGATTTTATCATCTTTTTAAGTCTTACTTTACTGTCTGTGCTGAATGGTCAAACCACGGTTTTTTATCTGATTTATTTCTTTTGGTGGAATGCTTTGGTACAGTTGGCAGTAGATTTTTACTTCAGAAACCGAAACGAAAATGCAATTTGCGAAAACAATGAGCGATTTGAATTTGGTAGTTTATTTCTGATGGGAATTTACTGGGTGTTTATCGTTGTGTTTTTCGGGTTCATCGCCGGATCAGGCAATCACGAAATCATCTTTACCAATATGGAAGTTTTGTTTTTTCAGAATTGGTTTTTCAATGGCAACCTTATTTTTATTTTAATTGAAAGAATACTTATTCATAAAACAAAGCAGCCGATACAAATTTATTTGAGTGCTTTCAGCCCAAATGCTGTTGTAATGCATATTTCAATTATTGTTGGAGGTGTTGTAATGTTTTTTGTAGTAAAAAATTATCCCGAAATATTTACACCAGAAAATCGTTGGGGTTCTGCACTAATAGTGCTTCCGTTTCTGCTGCTGAAAATAATGATACAGTCTTTAACAAAATCAGACAATCAAATTCAAAAAAACTAAAACAATGAAAACAACGATCATATTATTGCTGATTTTTTTCAATCTATATCTTTCAGCACAAACTATTGACTGGAAAAATGCCCCGCTCAATCCTGCCGCTGTTTTTTATACTACCAATCATTTCAACGTTAACGGACCTATCAAGGAACTTAGTGCTAAAAGCATAGGTGGTGAGATTTTTTATTTGCATTTTAATGAGTCAGGAAAATTGGTGGAAAAAATTACCTCGCAAGCTGCGGGAACAAGCAAAATACAATTCACTTATCAATATGATGCCAAAGGGAAACTGTTGAATGAAACCACAGCGTTTCTTGATAGTAAAGGGGCAAAAAGCTATGAAAGTACAACTTCAATTACAGTAAATGATAAAGGTTTGGTGACCAAAAAAGGTTCAATGATTTGCAGTTATGACAATAACGACCGTCTGATTTCAGTTATAAATAAAGACAAAACCGGTAAAGTAATTTACAAACAGGAATTTGTTTACAATTCACTCGGTCAGCTTATCTCCGAAAAAATTACTGAACCTCACGTTGCTACAGGCGTAATGGAAACCGAAGAGTTCAAGTTTACATATACAAAAAATAACCAAGGAGGTTGGGATGTTGCGATGCACATTTATAAAGAAGGAAAACTGGCAACTAAAGGAAGTATTCCGCTGATTACGTCTTCATTTGTGCGCCAAAAAAGAGAACAGATATCTAATAACCCGAAGAAGTTTTCTTTTGATGAAGCCGGTTTGGAGGCATTTGATCCGAATATTGTCAGAGTAATGGTCGATCAATATAATAATCTAAGAGGTCAGTTGGTCATTCGGTTGCGAAAGGATTTCTATCCGGTAAACGTCACATATTACAATAATATTCTGAGTCTTTCTAAGCCCAAGAAACCAAAGGGAAATAATACTCTTCAAACTTCTTCTACGATAAAAACGACAGAATTGCCTGGTCAGACTACCGAAACGAGATTGTATAACGGAAAATACAACCAGGAAACCGCTCTGCAAAAAGTAAATAATTACATTGATGTATTAAAAGTAGAAGGGAATTTTAGTTTTAAAAAAACAGATGAACTGTCGAAATATCATTTTACAGCAAATTGGCAGCAAAATTTAGGCGAACCGAATAAGAAGCTGGTAGTAGTAATAGAATATATCGTTGGTGATAAAGATCTCACATTGAAATTGAAAAATGCTACCTATTTTCAGTCCAAAGAAAAGTTTATTATTCTTACGAAAAATGATAACAACGAGTCGGTGAGAAAACTCTACAGTAACCAGGAAGGAATGTTTATCAATGCTTTGTTTGGCTATCTTGACATTAAAAACAATCTTAATCAAAATAATTATGTTGATAATAAGCCGGTTTACAACAAAGACGAAATGACTTCAATAACCAAAAATTATCAGGATCAACTCAAAAAAAGCAAAAGTGATGGGGATCAGGTAATTTATAAAGTTATCAAAGACCAAAAAGCAGTAAACAAAACCGAAGATCAGATAGCTGCATATTTCTATGAGATGTATAAAAGCTTGTATTCTAATGATAAAGAAAGCGCATTTATGTTAGTATATAGAATCGGAACGGTAAGCAGTTATTGGGGTATTCGGAAAAAAGTTAAGCAAATGATGACGCCGGAGCAATATAAGCATTTCATTAAACAGGCACATGATGTGATGGATAAAAACAACTAATAATTTGGTGAAAAGTCATCAACATTTTGGGGAAATGCAGAAAGAACTAAATCTACGATAATCTGAAATCATTGAAAAAATATATCAAATTTATTTTCACAATAATAGTCTTTTGTTGGCTGCTTTTACCGCAGAAAACCTTTGCCAATGCTGCGCAACCGGGCATTTGGAACGCCGGAGGAACGGTTTTTACGATGTTGTATCCCGAAGACAGCCTGAGTTTTAAGAAAGTGCAGATGCAGCAGGAACGCATTTACATTCAGCTTTACAAAGGTTTTGCCGTGGTGAAAGGAACCTATATTTTTAAGAATACGAGCAACAAAAACCTGCAATTTAAAATGGGTTATCCGGTAAACGGCATCTATTCGGGTGGCGAAAAGGATCTCAACCAAATTACCCTCGACAGTTTAAGTCAATTTAAAATCAAAGCCAAAGAACGTTGGTTAGATTTAATCAAAGAAAATCATCCGGAACTCAATCACAACGACCGAAATGTAAATCCGTTCAGCGACAATTGGATGGTTTGGCAAATGGCTTTTACACCGAATGAAATTCAGACAGTAGAGGTTTATTTCATCGTGAACACCAATGATGCGCAGGTACGTAAAGGCTATAATTTGGAAAACCGAAATGCGTTTATCTATCTTTTGGAAAGCGGCAGTGTTTGGCATCAACCCATAGAAAAGGGAGATTTTTATGTGCAGCTGAAAGACGGATTAACACTGGAACATCTACAAGGTTTGTCGGGTGGATTTAACTTTAAATTCAATGAAAAATACCAACTATTTGCCGGAAGCAAAAGCAATTTTTCACCCACTCCCGCCGATAATCTCGTGGCATCTTATTACGAAAAAATAGAGAATTTCGATTTTGCAAAACATACCGCTCAGTCTGAGAAACTATTCATTGCTATTGATGAAATGAGCCGAATTTCGTTCAATGAACTTACTTACACCGAAGCAGAATTAGGCAATCCATACGAAGTAAATAGCACCATTGGCGGAGCTTTGCCAGGTTTGCTCACGATATTTATGATTGTGGCGCCCATTCTTATCGTAATATTGTTTGTAGGCGTTTTAATTTGGGGATTTGTGAAATGGCGGAAAATAAAAAAGCAAAAAGGACAATAAAATGATGGCATTGGCTTTGTTTTTTATACTGATTATTGGGTTGATATTGCTGCTCATTCCTTTATTGAAAAAGGTTTTAAACGATTATGCGCTTACGCTAGAAAGTCGTTCAGAAAAATTTACAGAAGAAAGACCAAACGCGCTTCAACAAGCGATGAACCAATCGGTAGAACAACGTTGGCAAGAACTGGACGAACTTTTGACCCAATCAGAAAACCCGTCCTCCATTTCGCCAAATTCAATAGAAATACTGCAATCGCTTCAGATTTATTTGCAATCCATCCTGAAAATTTTCAAATCCGAAGAAAGTTCTACCTGATTTTTTTATTAATTTAACAGCTTATAATGAAAGGAGTGAATTTGATGAGCAATTCAATTCTTAATTAAGCTTTCGCAATATGAAACAAATTCTACTTTTAATACTGTGTTTTTATATTTTTTTGTTCAACAAAACATACGCCCAAACCCAAAAAACGGTTGACAGCATCCAGCAAATTGTGGCACAGCAAAAAGCCTATCCGAAGAAAATTTCGGTGTTGCAGGATCATTTGAAAAAGATTTACCAAAAAGATTTTGATGCAACCATTCAGCTTTCGAAATGGGGTTTGGAATTGGCAAAAGCCGAAAACGACAAAGTGAATCAGGGTGACTTTTTACGCTACATCGGGCTTTCTTATGGGAAAAAAGGGAAAATAGACAGTGCATCGGTTTATTATTACCAAGCACTTCCGTTGCTGGAAAAGTCGGACAACAGCGAAAAATTGGGCTTGCTCTATGATGATATGGCGAGAATGTACCGCAAATTAAAACAACCGAAAAGATCATTGGAATTTTACGACAAAGCTTTGAAATTGTATGAAGATGAAAACGATCTCGAAGGAATTGCCCGCATCAACAATGAAAGTGGCGTGGTTTTCAGGGATGACTTTCAGGATTATAAAGAAGCAAATATTCGGTTCGAAAAATCATTACGCATTCAGCAGCAGCGGAATGACAGCGTGGGAATTGGCTACGCATTGGAGTTTTTGGGTTACAATCAATTGCTGATTAAAGACTATAAAAAATCAGAAAATTATCTGAAACAGGCGCTCGAAATCCGTAAAAAACTGGACGATGATTTTGCCTTAATGTTGAATTATACGGCTTTGGGTGAATTTTACAAAGAAACCAAACAACACCAGCTTTCGAATGAATATTTTGAACAAAGCAATGTTTTAGCCCGAAAAATTAAATTTACCGACATTCAAAAATACAATTACGAACAGATTACCGGCAATTACGAAGCGCTGGGCAATTATCAAAAAGCTTTTGAGAGTTTGAAATCGTTTAACGTGCTGAATGACAGTTTGTACACGGCTCAAAAACTGAAAGATGTAGAAGAAATTTCCACCAAATACGAAACGGCAGAAAAAGAAAATCAAATCCTGCAACAACAGGCAAAATTGACCAACCGTAATTTCTGGATTTTTGGTTTGGCTGCTTTGGTAGTAATTATTGGGTTAATTGGTTTTTTATTGTATAAACAACAAGTACTGAAAAACCTCCGTGAAAAACAGGAAAACGAGATGAAATTGGCACTCCAAAAAATTGAAAATCAAAATAAATTGCAGGAGCAACGTTTATCGATTTCTCGGGATTTGCACGACAATATCGGGGCACAATTGAGCTTTATCATTTCCGCCATCGACACCATTAAATATTATGTGAAGGACAAAGACGAAAACCTGATCGGACGATTGAGTAACATTGGTTCCTTTGCCAAAGAAACCATTCAGGAGCTGCGGGATACCATTTGGGCGATGAACAAACAAGGCATTACCATCAAAGATTTAGAAAGCCGGATTGCTAATTTCATCGAAAAAGCGAAACAATCGCAAAGCGATACCCAGATTGAATTTCAGATTGCCAATGATGTGTCGGAAGAAGAAGTTTTTACGGGCATTCAGGGCTTGAATATTTTCAGGATTATTCAGGAAGCTACGAACAATGCATTTAAATATGCAGACGCAAACCGGATTGAAATTCTCATTTCCAAAGAAAATTCTGCCCTACAATTTCAGGTAAAAGATGACGGAAAAGGATTTGAAGAAAGTGAAATTGAACCCGGAAACGGCTTGTTAAATATGCGAAAACGAGCTCTGGAATTAAACAGCGAACTGGAACTGCAATCGGAAATTGGGAAAGGAACGAAGGTGTGGTTTAAAGTTCATAATAATTAAGAAATGTATGAAGACAAGAATCGCCATCATCGAAGACAATAATTTTCTTATCAAAAGTGTAAAAGATAAATTGTCACTTTTTGAAGATATACAACTTTCCTTCACGGCAAATGACGGCGTGCAATGTATAGAAAAATTGCAGACCGATAAACGTACCGACCTCATTTTGATGGACATCGAAATGCCCAATCAAAACGGCATTGAAACGACAAAATTGGTCAAACAAAAATATCCGCAGATCAAAATCATTATGCTGACGGTTTTTGACGATGACGAAAATATTTTCAATGCCATACAAGCCGGAGCCGATGGTTATTTATTGAAAGAAACACCGCCAAAAGACCTCTACGATGCCATTGTACAAACTTTGGAAGGTGGCGCAGTAATGACACCATCCATTGCGATGAAAACCTTAAAATTACTGCGCCATCCACTGATCACGCCACCCGAAAATCAAGAGGAAATTACGCTGACTGCTCGGGAAATTGAAGTATTGGAACAACTTTCCAAAGGGCTTCCTTACACCGCCATTGCTGAAAATTTATTCATTTCACCGTCCACCGTTCGGCGTCACACCGAAAATATTTACCAGAAACTGCAGGTACATTCAAAAATTGAAGCGGTGGAGATGGCAAAGAGAAATAGGTTGATTTAATTGCTTCAAAATATTTTTTTTCATTTTTTGAAGGTAAAATTGTCGGCTGTTGAGTAATCAACTTATCTTCTCATCTTTTAACACTTTTTTAATTTTACATATTTGTAAATAAGATTAAAGTTTGGTTACCTTTGCCATCAGAATGTCAAGTAGATTTTATCAGTTTTTATATAGTTCGCTGTTTGCTTTGCTTACCGTTTTAGGTATATATGACGGGCAACTGCAGCAGTATATTTCTCAGGATACATCTTTTGATCTTCAATATAGCAGTGGTTTAAGTCAAAATGAGCATCCGGTTTTTTACATTGGTAAAGAAGACCGGAAATTTTGTTTGTATACCGCTGATCATCCGCATTACATCAATATTTGCGCTGACTTCTCGGAAATTGATTCTGAAAATGACGATAATGTTGAGACTTCTCCAGAATTGCTTACGCTTTTCAAGGAAGATTTCCGGCATCTGATCTCAAATTTTGTTACGAAATTTCACGACAAAAAAGTTGCTGTTTCTCTGGCTCATTCAGAGCTTTTACATCCTTCTCAGGATGATCTGTATATTCAGTACAGGGTCATCCGGCTGTGATTTTATAATAATTTTTCCGGAAAAAATTAAAGCTTTCATTGGTTATCCTGAAAGCTGAAAAATCTATTTCAATTTTAAAAATTATTATAAAATATTATCATCATGGTCAAGAAAAGTCTCATGTATATCAGTCTGTGTCTTGTTTTTTGGAGTATAAGCTGCCAATCAGAGAAAAAGGAAAAGACAGAAGAGGCATCTTTTAATGTGACAAGTCCAATCGTAAAAGATACATTAATCAATAAAGATTATGTAGCTCAAATTCGTTCCATCAATCATATTGAGCTTCGTGCTCAGGAAAAAGGATATATTCAGTCTATCTATGTAGATGAGGGGCAGTATGTTCAGAAAGGACAGCTTTTATTCAAAATAATGCCCAATTTATATCAATCTGATGTAAATAAAGCTAAGGCTGAAGCCAGGTATGCCGAAATTGAATATCAGAATACCAAAAATCTTGCAGACAAAGATATCGTAGCTCCACAGGAAATGGCGATGGCAAAAGCCAGATATGAAAAAGCCAGAGCAGAGCTTTCTTCTACAAATATTCATTTAGGTTTTACTGAAATAAGGGCACCTTTTTCTGGAATTGTAGGAAGACTTCATGTGAGAAAAGGAAGTCTTGTGGATGATGGCGAATTAATCACAGAACTTTCGGATAACAGTAAAATGTGGGTATACTTCAACGTTCCGGAAGCTGAATATCTGAATCAGATGAGTGACAGAAAAACAAATGATCCTTTGCACGTTCGTCTCAGAATGGCAAACGGGAAAGAGTTTCCTCAGGACGGAATTGTAGAAACTATTGAGTCTGATTTTGATAATGAAACAGGAAATATCGCTTACAGAGCAACTTTTCCCAACCCAAAAGGTTTATTAAGATACGGTGAGACAGGAAATATAGTCATCACTTCACCTTACGCCAATGCATTAATAATTCCTCAGAAAGCAACTTTTGAAGAATTGGAGAAAAAATATGTATATGTAATTACAAAAGATAATAAAGTAAAAGCAAGAGAAATAAAAATTGCTGCTGAATTGCCGCATATTTATGTAGTAGCCTCAGGTCTTGGAAAGAATGAAAAAATTCTTCTTGACGGTCTTAGAATGGTTCAGGAAAACCAGAAGATTAATGTCAAATATCAAAAACCTGAAAAAGTGATGTCGAATCTGGATCTGTATGCCGAGTAATTTAAAAGCAGAATTATGTTTAAAAGAGTTATACACAGACCGGTTTTCGCTATTGTATTATCGGTAGTTATCTTATTTATCGGAGGTCTTGCCATTAAGCAGCTTCCTACCGAG
>JAANMY010001167.1_pt1 | contig 31503 bp, 32 predicted proteins | sample 7279691 | NCBI WGS metagenome assembly JAANMY01 (sample SAMN14094543, study PRJNA606508) | bioreactor metagenome | isolation source: A lab-scale SPAN reactor treating ammonium-rich wastewater day 388 | place: Ireland: Galway | collected 2018-02-07
TTCGATGATATGGGTGAACAGGTTGGGCTGTTCCGTCTCGGCGGCGGGCGCGCCCCCGCCTGCCTGGGCGAACGCCGGGGACGGAGTCGCGGCGGTGATACCCAGGACGACGACGAGCAGCAGGCAGGCGACGAGAAGGCGAAGCAGGCGGGATCGACTATTCCCCACGGCACCCATGTTGTGGTTCCTGGCAACGGGACAAAGGGAAGGACCAGGGTAGCACGACCCGACGAGTCTGCCGACGGATCGCGACCGCGGTTCAGGAATTCTACAGTCACCGGAGGGGACGGCATCCTCACGCGGGGGGCGAGGGCAGCATTCACTTGAGACGCACCATCGCCCCATTCAGTTCCCACGCCGGGGCGTGCCGCGGCGTCCTGGGAGCGTCTGAGGTTTGGGCAGACGAAGGGCGAGCCGGTGCGACCCCGGCGCACGGGCGCCGATGGGGTCGGGCCAGGAATGCCGCCTATCACTTCTCCCATCTTGAAGGGGTGGCCGCGGAAATGTCAAGTCTTTTCCGCGCCCGGTGCGGGGCAAGGTGTGGGCGCCGCCGGAATCCGGGCTATCCACAACCCGCACGCCGGCTCACTCGCGGGTAGGGGGCTCGCCGCGGAGCAGGGCTGGCGTTGGCCGTCGGGTCTTCTATCCTTCCCAAAGCGGGGTGCGAACCGTTCCGACAGACAACCGGAGGGGAGCATGGCGGTCGGCGTTGACGAGGAAACCCCGTTCTTCCAGACGAAACCGGCGTGCGCGTGGATCGACCTCCTCGGCCACGCGCGCGCCCCGCAGCGGCGGCAGGCAGCCCAGGCGCTGGGCATGCTTCGGAAAGATGCGAAGGCGGCGGTCGCCGCGCTGACCGCCGCGCTGGGGGACGGCAACGAGTTGGTACGTCGCCAGGCGGCCGAGTCGCTGGGCCGGTTTGAGGCGAAGGCGAAGCCGGCGGCCCGGCGTCTGGGCGCGGCGCTGAGCGACGCGAAGGACTTCGTTCGGGAGCAGGCGGCGGAGGCGCTGGGACGCATCGGTCCGGGGGCGAAGGCGGCCGTCCCGGCCCTGATCGGCGCGCTGAAGGATCCGGTCAAGTACGTGCGCCGGCAGGCGGCGCTCGCGCTGGGGCGGATCGGGACGGCCGCGCACAGGGCGGTCGAGCCGCTGCTCGAAGCGCTGCACGACCCGGAGGAGGACGTTCAGGCGGAGGCCGCGCGCGCCCTCGGGGAGATCCACCCGGAGATCGTCGCGACCCTGAGCGCCGCCCTGAAGAGCAAGGACGCGCGCATCCGCGCCGGCTCCGCCCGCGCGCTCGGCGAGATGGGACCGCGGGCGAAGGAGGCCACCCCGATCCTGCGCCGCGCACTGCGCGACCGGGACGAGGGAGTGCGCCGCTGCGTGATTCGGGCGCTGGGAGCGCTGGCCGAGGTGAAGGCGGCGGTGCGAGCGCTGGGGCGGGCGCTGACGGACGGCTCCGACGCCGTGCGGCGTGAGGCGGCCGAGGTGCTGAGCGAAATCGGCCCCGCCGCCGAGCCGGCAACGGCCACGCTGATCGCGGCCCTTGCCGACGACGATCCGGAGGTCAGTTCCTGGGCGGCGCTGACCCTCAGCAGCATCGGGGCGGCCGCCGCGCCGGACCTGCTGCACGCCCTGAAGTCGAAAAACGATCAGGTCCGCAACGGCGCGGCCCAGGCGCTCGAGGAAATCCGGGAGAATGGCTTCACCCCCGAGGCGGTCCCGGTGCTCGCGAAGGCGCTGGCAAGCAAGGATCCCTCCGTGCGAAGCTGGGCGGCCCGGGCGCTGGGACAGCTCGGGCCGCAAGCGCACCGCGCTACCGCCGCACTCGCGAAGGCGCTCGTCGATCCGAACGCCGACGTGCGTCTGTGCGCCGCCCCGGCGCTGGGCAGCATCGGCCCGGGCGCGAAGAAGGCCATCCCCGCGCTGCGCGCCGCGCTCAAGGACGCCGACCGCGGCGTGCGCCAGGCCGCCGCCGACGCGCTGGCGAAACTCGAAGCGAGTAGCGCTTGACTCTGTTGCCAGTGCATCAACCCACGGAGGATCGGTCATGCAATCCCCCTTTCCAGGCATGGACCCCTACATCGAAGCCTGCGGGTTGTGGGAGGACTTTCATCTCGACCTGATTGGTGAACTCAAGCGGACGCTCGCAAGGGCCGCCCCTGAGCGCTATCTGGTACGCACTGGCGAGCGATCCTATCTGGTCCTCGTGGAATCGGAAGGAAAAGTGACTCGACCGTTCATGCCCGACATTAGCGTGACGACCACCGAGCGACGCCCAAAACCGTCAAGGAAGCGTGGCGGGACGGCGCTGGCTGAGCCGGTTCTTGGAGAGGAACCACTCGTTTTGCGAGCTTTCATTGAGGAAGAGCATCGCGAGGCGTTCGTGGAGATTTACGAGGCCACCCCCGAGCAACGTCTGGTGACAACCATCGAAGTCCTTTCCCCCAGTAACAAGCGGGCCAACAGCCCCGGACGCGAGTTGTACCTCCGCAAGCGGCAGAGCATCATGCTGGAAGGTGTGAATCTGGTGGAGATCGATCTATTACGCGGGGGTGAGCGCATGCCCATGTTCGACCCGTGGCCGAGCAGTCCCTACACCCTGATGGTCGCACGGGCGAAGAAACCCTATGCGTGCCTGGTTTGGCAGGGCTACTTCCGAAAGCCGCTGCCCACGATTCGCGTACCGCTGGCGAAGCCGGATCCCGACATCCCGCTGGACTTGCAACCGTTGATCGACTCCACTTATGAGCGGTCGCGGTACGCCCAGAGCATCGACTACACGCAGTCGCTGAACCCGCCGCTCGCGCCGGAAGAAACCAGCTGGCTGCAACAGCAGCTCAAGGCGCGCAGGAAGTAGCCAGGACAGCTTCCTCCAAAGCCCACGGACCGCCGCCCGCGGACTTTGAAGAAGATCCAGCCCGTCACCCGTTCAGGCTGGCGCGCACGACCGCGCGCATCTTCTCCAGCCCGGTCCGCGCCACCGTGAGCGGATCCTGCTTCCAGTATTCGCGGTTGAACAGTTCGAGCGACAGCACGCCGCGGAACCCGAGCCGTCGCAGGTCGCGCAGCACGGCCCGCAAGGGCGCCACGCCGTCACCGGGGTAGACGCGGTGAGCGTCGGTGATCTCGGCCCGCGGCGGTTTGGCCGGGTAGTCGTTCATGTGGAAGACGTGCATCGCCGCCGCGCTCAGCAGGCGTACCCCGTCGAACCCGGACCCGCCCTTGTGCAGGTGGTACACGTCCGCCAGGACGCAGGCGTTCCGGTGCCCGCTCTCGACCGCGACGAGGGCACACTCGCCCAGCCGACCCAGCGTGCGCGAGAAGCCCCACACCTCGACCTGCGGCACGATGCCGATCTTATCGCCGACCTCCAGCAGCGCCCGATAGCGCTCGGCGGCGCGGAGCAGGTTCAGGTCGGCCTGCTTTGTCGCCCCGACCGGCGGGGCCGCCAGCCGCCGGCCGCCAATCTGGCGCACCATGTCCATCGCCCGCCGCGCTTCCTCGAGGGCCTTCCTGCGCCGGGCGTCGTCATCGACGATCCACTCGTTGAACCCGATGGCGCTCTCGACGCGCAGCCCGGCGTCCTGGATGCGCTTGCCGAGGTCGCGCAGGTTGCCGCCCTGCTGAACGTGGCGCTCCAGTTCGTTGATCCACGGTTCGATCGCCTGGTAGCCGGCCTTCTGGGCGATGGCCACCTCCTGGACGAGGGGCAGGTTCTGCCCGCGGATCGTACTCGTGTTGAACGAGTAGGTGAAGGGGTCGCGCAGCGCGTCGCCCTGGGCGGCGTGGGCGGCGGGCGCGAGCCCCGCCACCGCGGCCCCGGCGACCCCGCCCAGCCATTCGCGTCGAGACAGGTCGGCATTCACGGCGTGCGTCCTCGAAAGCGGTCAAACGGTCGGCGCCTCTGCGGTCACTCCAGTTCGCGGCGCAGCTGCTGCCAGCGGGCGCGCAGCCGCTCCAGCGTGGCCCGGTGCTCGGCGCGACCGGCGAGGTTGTGCTCCTCCAGCGGGTCCGCCTCCAGGTCGTACAACTCCTCGATCGGTGGCTCGGCGCTCATCCAGCGCAGGTACGCCCAGCGCCCGGTGCGCACGCCCTCGCTCGGCGGGAGGATCTTCGGCAGGGTGTGGTGTTCGTAGAACCAGTCCGCGCGCCACGCGACGGTCTTCCCCTCCACGAGCGGGCGCAGGCTCTTGCCCTGCATCTCCTTCGGGGCTGCGATCCCGGCGTGGTCCAGCAGCGTCGGCGCCAGGTCGATGTTCAGCGCCATCTGCGCCACGCTCTGCCCGCGGCGCCCCTGGGGCAGGCGCGGGTCGAGGACGATCAGCGGCACGCGGATCGACTCCTCGTACATGAGCCACTTGTCGGCCATGCCGCGCTCGCCCAGGAAAAAGCCGTTGTCGGAGGTGAAGATCACGATGGTGTTGTCGGCGAACCCAAGTTCCTCCAGCGCGGCGAGGATGCGGCCAACCTCGCGGTCCACGCCGCTGACGAGCCGGTAGTAGTCGCGCACCGTCTTCTGGTACATCTCCGGCGTCGCGTAGCGGATCTTCCAGCGCGTCCGCCCCTCGGACGTCTGGGCGAATGGGGGCAGAGCCTTGTAATACTTCTCGTCGGCGGCCGTCTTCGGCACCGGGATGGTCGTGCCCTCGTAGAGCTTCTCGTCGCGCGGGTCCGGCGGGAACTCGCGCGGCGCCCGGTCCTGGGCGTGCGGCGCCTTGAAGCTCAGCGACAGGCAGAACGGCGTCTTGCGGTCGCACCCCTTCAGGAACTCCAGCGCCTGCTCGCCCATGCGCCGCGTCAGGTGGACCGTCTCCTTCCTGGTGAAATAACTGCCTTGCCCCGGGAACCCGCGCCAGTAGTCGAACGCCCCGGCCGGCAGGTTCACGCCGACGCCGTACTTGCCGATGAACCCGACCCGATAGCCGGCGGCGCGAAGCAGGGCGACGTAAGTTTGGGCAAACGCTTCCGGCGCGAGGTCGGTACGGAAGTCGTTGATCCTGTGGCGGCGAGCATACTGCCCGGTGAGGATGCTCGCCCGGCTGACGGCGCAGATCGAAGTGGTGACGAAGGCGTTGCGGAACAGCACGCCCTTTTTCGCCAGCTTATCCACGTTCGGCGTCTGCATGATGCGGTTGCCCATGCAACCGAGCGCGTTCCAGCGCAGATCGTCGGCGAGCAGGAAGACGAGGTTCGGCCGGCGCGCCTTTCCCGACTCGCCCCCGCGGCTGGCGCCCGGAAGGAGAAAGAGACAGGCCACTGTCAGGACGAGCAGGCCGAGGTTCCCGCAACGGAGCAGAGGCTTGGTCATGGTCGCGACTCAGGTTCAGAAGGCGGCCGCCGCGCGGCGCGGCGGCGCCTGGCACAATCCTATGCGGCGGCGGCGCCGAAGCAACGGCGCCGCGGGGGGCGCAGCGCCTGATCGCCCGAATTCAGTGAGAGGGAAGAGGGGGAAGGTCAAGCCCACGGGTCGCCACCCGTGGGCTTGACTTTCTCACCCCGGGCCGTGGCCGTAGATGTGCTGGATGGGCGTCTTGTGGCCCCAGACGATCTGGTCGCGCGTCATCCCAAACACCGCGGCCACCTTGTCGCGCTCCGTCGGGCTGGGCGTCCACCGGCCCAGCACGATCGCGAGGACGCGCTGCTCGTCCAACCCGGTGCGCTCGGCGATTTCACGGGCGCCGAGCTGGTGTTCCTGGCACAGCTCACCGATCGATTTGCTCGCTTCCACCTCACGCCCTCCGGGACGCGGCGACCTGCTGTGGGGATTGCCGGCACCCGTCACGGCATCCGGTCCGCGGTGAGGCCGCGCTCCTCCATCCACGCCGCGATGGGCCGGAGCGGGTGTTCCCTGAGGGTGCCCTCGCACGCCAGTGCCATCTGCATGAAACCACACCGGCGCGGGGGAAGTCAAGCGTCCGTCAGTCCGACATCAGGGCAGCGGAGAGCAGGGAAGGGCTTGAGCCGGAACTCCGGCTCGATCCCGCGGACCCGGCGCCGCCCGGGGAGGCGAGCGGCGCCGGCCGCGCGGGCGAGGCGGTTCAGCCGGCCTGCTCAAAAGGGCGGTCGGTCAGCGGGTGCAGGACGCAACAGTTACGGCCCGTCATCTTGGCCTCGGCCAGGGCGGCAGCAGCGATGTGCTTCATCTGCTCGTAGTCGGCGGTCACCCCCTCCGGGGCGACCGCAAAGCCCAGGCTCACCGTCACGTTGATCGTGTGTTCCTTGAAGTAGAACGGCGTGCTCTCGACGGTCGCCCGGATACGCTCACCCAGGACGGCCGCCCCCTCGAGGTTCGTTTCCGGCGCGATCAGCAGAAACTCCTCGCCGCCGATCCGGCCCAGGAAGTCCACCGTTCGCAGCGAACCCTGCAAGCACCGGGCCAGATCCACCAGCACCTTGTCGCCGCCGGGGAGGAGGTGGACGGTGTTGATCCGCTTGAAGTGGTCCACGTCGATCATCCCCAGCGCCAGCGGACTCGGGTAGCGGTCGCGGCGGCGCAGCTCGCGCTCGGCCAGCCGGTCCATCGCCCGCCGGTTCGGCAGCCCGGTCAGCGGGTCCGTCAGGGCGAGCTTTTCGAGCATCTTGTTCTTCTGCTCGAGTTCGAGGTTCGTCTCCTCGTACTCCCGCGTCCGCTGCTGGACGCGCCGCTCCAGTTCGAGGTTGAGGGTGCGCAGCTCTTGCAAGAGTTGCTTGTTGGCCCGCTCCAGCCGGAAGCTGCGGGCCGCCGTCTGAAGCGTCTCCAGCAGTTCCTCGGTGCGCCACGGCTTGAACAGATAGCGGAACACCTGGGCCCGGTTGATCGCCTCGACGGCTTCTTCGAGTTCGGCGAACCCGGTCATGAGCAGGCGCACCGTGCGCGGGTGGTGTTCGCGCACCCACTCCAGCAGCTGCACGCCGCTCATGTGGCGCATGCGCTGATCGCTCAGGATCAGGTCGATTTCGCGCTGGGCGAAAATGGCCTGGGCCGCCTCCGCGGAGCTGGCGGTGAGGACTTCGTATTCGGCACTCAGCAGCGCCGCCAGGGTGGAGAGGATGTACGGCTCATCATCGACCACCAGCAGGGAGCATTTGTACTCAGCCACAGGGGATCTCCTGCACGCCCCCTGGAAGAGCGAAGGGGGTTGACGGGGGGAGCGATACCAACAATCCTGCCATTCATCTCATACCTTATTTTCGCGTGAATGCCAAATCTCAGCCCCCCGATTCGGCCGGTTTTTCCCGCCGCGCCCACCGGAGCTTCGCCGACCGCGACCGCGGGTTGGCGAGGCGCTCGGCGGGGCTCGCCCGCAGCGGTTCCGCCGAGACGTCCCGGTAAACGCCCGCGTGCAGCCCGTCGCGGAACGCCGCCTTCACCAGGCGGTCCTCGCCGCTGTGGAAGGTAATGAGTGCCGCACAACCGCCCTCGTTCAGGCACGCCGGGAAGGCGCGCAGCAGCGCCTGCAAGTTTGCCAGCTCCCGGTTGACGAGGATCCGCAGGGCCTGGAACGTCCGGGCAGCCGGGTGCAGGTGCCATTTGCCCGGCGCAGGGTGCAGGCGCCACGGCTTCGCCAGGCCGGCGGGGGCGGTCGCCGCGGCGATCAGCTGGGCCAGCTGGCCGGTCCGCTCCAGCGGCCGGGTTCCCCGGGCGGCGACGACCGCCGCCGCGATCCGGACCGCCGCCGGCTCGTCGCCCAGCACGGCGAGGGCGTCGGCGAGATCCTTCTGCGGGATGTCGGCCAGCAGCTGGGCGGCGGTCCGGCCGCGCGATCGGTCCATGCGCATGTCGAGTGGGCCGTCGCGGACGTAGGAGAACCCGCGCCCGGCGTCGTCCACCTGCATGCTGGACATGCCCAGGTCGGCGACGACCCCATCGGCCCCGGTCAATCCCTCGGTGGCCAGGATGGCGGGCAGGCCGGCGAAGTTGCCGTGGTGCAGGGTGAACGAGAACCCGACCGCTTCCAGGCGCTCGCGAGCGCGGGGCAGGTTGTCGGTGTCGAGGTCGATGCCGATCAGCCGGCCGCGCGGGCCGACGCGCTTCAGCAACTCGAGCGCATGACCAGCCCAGCCGACCGTGCAGTCCACGACCGTCTGGCCCGGCTGCGGGTCGAGGGCGTCGAGCACTTCGGGGAGCATCACCGTCCGGTGTTCGCCGTGCGGTGTGCTGCGTTTGCGGGGTTTCATGGGACATCCGGCATGAGGCAGGGACAGACTCAGGGGGGGCGGGTGTTCCTACAGCGAGCCGATCGGATTGACGACGCCCGGGACGGCCCCCGGCGGCGTCAGGCGGGCCACGATCGCATCGACGTCGTAGACGCACCCGCCCCAGGTGCCGCCGCTGACGCGCTGCAGGGCCGCCCACAACCGCGTGTCGGCGGGCAGGTTCGGGTCCGGCGCGAGGTCCGTCCGCGGGGCGCGCTTCGCCAGCACGCGCACCCCCTCCTCCGACCCGAACAGCGCGTTTCCCTCGCCCACCAGGTCGATGCTCCCTTCGAGCTGGTTGCGGTCGATGATGATGCGGATGCGATCGCCGTCGCGCACCTTGCCGATCGGTCCGCCGGCCAGCGCTTCCGGCCCAATGTGACCGACGCACGCCCCCGTCGAGACGCCGGAGAAACGCGCATCGGTCAGTACCGCCACCTCCTTGCCGAAGCTCAGGTGCTTCAGGGCGCTGGTGACCTGGTAAATCTCTTCCATGCCGGCCCCCATCGGCCCGCGGCAGATGAGCACGATCACATCGCCGGGCTGGATGCCGTCCGGACCGCGGCTCTTGATGGCCGCCACCGCCGCCCGCTCAGTGGTGAAGACGCGGGCCGGGCCGGTCTTGCGGTACACCCCGTCCGGATCGACCACGGCCGGATCGATGGCGGTGCTCTTGATGACCGACCCGTCGGGGGCGAGGTTGCCGCGCGGGAAGGTGGCGGTCGAGGTCAGGCCGCGCGCGCGCGCGCGCTCCGGGCTCATGATCACGTCGTCCGGGTGGACGCCGTCGCGTTCGAGGAGCAGGTTGCGCAGCCGTTGCCGGCGCGCGCACGCCTCCCACCAGTCCAGGACGCGGCCGAGCGGCTCGCCGGTGACGGTCAGGCAATCGAGGTCGAGCAGACCGAGCCGGCGCAGGTGGAGCATCACCTCCGGCACCCCGCCGGCGAGGAAGACGCGCACCGTCGGGTGGCCGATCGGGCCGTTCGGCAGTGCATCGACGAGGCGCGGCACCATGCGATTGACGCCGATCCAGTCCTCGACCGTCGGCCGGCGCAGCCCTGCGGCGTGGGCGACGGCGGGGATGTGCAGCAGCAGGTTCGTGGAACCGCCGAATGCGGCGTGAACGATCATCGCGTTGCGCACCGCGCTATCAGTCAAGATGCCGCGCCCCGTCAGACCGCGCAGGGCGAGGTGGTGGAGAGCCCGGGCGGACCGGCGCGCCATGTCGAGCCAGATCGGCTGGCCGGACGGGGCGAGGGCGCTGTGGGGCAGTGCGAGCCCCAGCGCCTCGGCGACGACCTGGGAGGTGGCGGCCGTGCCGAGGAACTGGCACCCGCCGCCGGGGCTGGCGCAGGCCCGGCACCCCAGTTCGGCGGCCTCCTCCAGGGTGATCTCACCGTGGGCGAAGCGGGCCCCGATTGTCTGGATCTTGCCAGCATCCTCGCCCTGGGCGGGCGGCAGGGTCACGCCGCCGGGCACCAGCACGCACGGCAGGTCGCCGCACCCGGCCAGCGCCATCATCATCGCCGGCAGCCCCTTGTCGCAGGTGGCGACGCCGAGCACGCCCTGGCGCGTCGGGTGCGACCGGATCAGACGACGGAGGACCAGGGCGGCGTCGTTGCGGTACGGCAGGCTGTCGAGCATGCCGAGCGTGCCCTGGCTGCGGCCGTCGCACGGGTCGGTGCAGAACCCGGCGAACGGGATGGCGCCGAGAGCCCGCAACTCCTTGGCGGCGGCCTCCATGAGCAGGCCGACCTCCCAGTGGCCGGTGTGGTAGCCGAGCGCGATGGGCGTGCCGTCCGGGGCGCGGATGCCGCCCTGGGTGCTGAGGATGAGGAACTCGCGGCGGCCGAGTTCGGCCGGGTTCCAGCCCATGCCGGCATCCTGAGTGAGCCCGAACAGATCGCCGCTGGGAGCGTGGCGGAGGAGATCCTCGGTCAGCGGGAGGCTGCCGGACGGGCCGGCGGCGCTGGTCTGCACGTCGAGGACGGCGGGGTCGGACTCGACCAGGGCGGCGAAGGTGTGCGGGTGGTGCGTCATGTTCCGGTCCGGCGTTGGGGAGCGGCCCCGGCGGGGAGAAGTTGCGGCCGGGCACCTTCGCGATTATACCGCAGACCGGGACCGGGGCAGCGGAAGGCGGGCGAAATTGGCCCGGGTTATTGCTTGCCAGCGGCGGTCACGTCCCTTATGCTTTGCGTCGAAGAATTAACCGACAGGTGCCCGATGCCGCCCAATCCTTCGGCAAGCCACGGCGCTCGAAGGTGGTAGCGACGACCCTGTCCTGATACGGAGGATCACATGAGTGCAGGCGATCAGTGGGGTGCAGAACCGGGAGCCGGGTACGCCCCTCCGAAGAGCGGAGCTGTCACCACGGCGGGCATCCTTAACATCGTTGTCGGGGCCCTTGAGGTTCTCATGTGTGGGTGGTTGATGGTCGGCGGGGCCGCCATCTTCGGGGCCGTCAGCAGCGGGCAGAATGAGGCCGAGCAGGCAATGATCAAGGCCGGCGCCAGGCCGGAAGACCTCGCCAAACTCCGCGAGGCGACCGGCCAGGCCGGTGGCATCTTCGGGGCGATCGCCGGCTTCATCATCGTCCTCGCGCTGATTGGGCTGGTCATCGCCGGGCTGCGCATCTGGGCGGGGGTGGGGGTACTCAACCGGCGGCCGTGGGCGCGGACGATGACGATCGTGCTGGCCTCGATCTCCATCCTCTTCATCCTCCTGGGCCTGCTCTCCATCGCGAGCATCCAGGGAATTCTGTTCTTCCTGATCTACACCGGGTACGTCATCGCCTCGTTCGTCATCCTGCTGAACAGCCGCAACGCCACCGAATTTCGCCGTTCCCCGGGAGCCATGTAATCGACCCCAGTTCACCAGGCGAAGAGACTCGGTCACGACGGCTGCCGGGAACCTTGCCCGGCAGCCGTTTTTTCGTCACCGAGACTCCGGCATGAACTTCCTCGACCTGACCCTGCCGACCGCCGCGGCGAATCTCGCCCTCGACGAGGCGTTCCTCCTGGCGGCCGAGGCGGGCGAGTCCGACGAGGTGCTGCGGCTGTGGGAGTGGCCGACGCCGGCAGTCGTCCTCGGCGCCGCCTGCAAACTGGCGGAGGACGTGGACGAGGAACGCTGCCGCGCCGACGGCGTGCCGGTCCTGCGGCGGTCCAGCGGCGGCGGGACGGTGCTGCTGGGCCGCGGCTGCCTTTGCTACAGCCTGGTGCTGCGCTTCGACCGCGACCCGGCCCTGGCGGAAATCCCGACCTCTTACATCTGCATCCTCGACCGCCTGCTGGCAGCGCTCGCCGGCGCGCACCCCGATCTGCGGCGGGCCGGCACGAGCGACCTGGCGGCCGGGGCGTGGAAGTTCTCCGGCAACGCCCAGCAGCGTAAGCGCACCCACCTGCTGCACCACGGCACGCTGCTGTACGCCTTCGACCTGAGTCTGATCCCGCGTTACCTGCGCCCGCCCGCGCGCCAGCCGGAGTATCGCGCGCGGCGCGAGCACCTCGACTTCGTGACGAACCTGCCGGTCCGGCGGGAGGAACTGAAGCGGCGGTTGCGCGAGGCGTGGGGCGCCCGGGAGGAATCGGCCAGCTGGCCGCAGGGGCGCGTGGCCCAGCTCGTCGAGGAGAAGTACGGCAAGCCGGATTGGATCGGGCGCCGATAAAGCAGGTATGCTGGGGGAAGACACCAGAATACTCAGCAGGAGTACGCCGATGGATGCCAACGAGTTCATCCGCAACTGTGAGGCCCATACCCCTGAGGAGTTGGCCCCTTACGTAGGGCAGTATGTCGCGTGGTCCACCGATGGGAAGACGCTTCTCGCCCACGCGCCCGAACTCCGGGATCTTCTGACCCAGATGAACCAGCGCGGACCCACGGATTACGTCATCGATTGGGTCTTTACGCCGGAGGAGTTGTCAGCGGGGAGCCCACACCAGTGATCTTCCGATGCCGCAACTACACCGTCCCGAACCCTGTACCGTCGTTGGGTGGCGCACGGTTTCGTTACAAGCCGATTCTCCCTCTCGTCCTCATTGGCCCGACCGGGCAGGCGAAACCGAACGCGATCCTGGATAGCGCGGCGGACGACGTTGTTTTCTCGCAGGATCTGGCAGCCCAACTCGGCATCGACCTTTCAAAGGCGCCGCAACTGCAAGCTCTGGGGGTCGGGAGTGGACAGCCATCGGCGTTGCTGTTCGCCCCGGTGATTCTCGAACTCTCCGACGGGACTGAAACCGTCCGCTGGCGTTCGGTCGTGGCTTTCACACCCGCGCGGCTACGGTTGCCGCTCTTCGGAATTGCGGGCGGGATGGAGCATTTCCGAACGACCGTGGACGGCTCCACCTGGGAAATTGTCATGGAGCCACTTCCATCGCTGCCAGCGACTCAGGACTCGGTCCCATGATCCGGGGTCGGCGCTGGTGGCGCCTTCAAAGCCAGGGAGACTTCCGCCAGTACCTCCTCGACCTGCCGCGCGCACCCGCTCAGCGACAGCGCCGCCATCTGGAAGTTCGTGTGGTCCGAGACACGGCGATATTCCCGCTCGAAGAACTCTGCCACGCGCTTCAGCTTCGACAGCTTGCCCCGCGCCCGCCGCAGGTACTCGGCCCAGTCGCCGCGCTGGTACGCCGGCTCGGTCGCCCGGACGTAGTCGAAGATCGTTCGGTGAACGTCGAGCATCGCCTCGTCCTCCTGCACCTCGTCGGCGTGCTTGAGGAACGTGCGCACCAGCCACAGGTGCGCAAAGAGGACGTTCAAGCGCTGCACGGCCTGCTCGGGCGTCATCGCGGGGGCTCCTGGATGTTCTGCGCCTGCGGGGTGGCCGAGGCCGAGGTGACTGCGGCGGGGGGCCGCGGAGCGGACCGCGGGTGCGACTCGGCCTCTTCCTTCGAGAAGAGAACCAGCGCCGCCCCGACGCCGACGAGCAGGATCCCCACCCACAGCTTCCAGCCCGGCACCTCCAGCGCGAAATGGAACGGCTCTCCCGGCCGCGGGTGCCAGACGGTGCTGACCAGGGTGTTGATGACCGGCGCCAGACCGAAGATGAGCGGGGCGATGTAGACGCGGTACGTCGCCGGGTTGATGCCCTCCGCGCGGGCCGCCTCGACCGCCGCCTTGCTGGCGAAGATGACGCACAGGGCTCCAACCGCCCCGGCGACGCCGGCCAGTCCCGCGAAGACCAGTCCGGTCGTCCGGACGTCCGGCCACTTCTCCTGACCGCTCAGGAACAGGTACAGCGGCAGCAGCACGGCGATGAGGAAGTAGGCGATACCGACACACAGGATCGCCATCAGTCGGGCACCGGCGCTGCGTCCGAATTCATTGCCGCCGTAGAAAATCAGCGGTACATACGTCCCCCAGGCCAGGCCAGCCGCGATCACGAACACGAGCCAGAGTCGATTTTCCATCCGTCAGTCTCCGTCTAACGCCTTCACCTTTGGAAAGCCCGCGGGCGGCGCCCCGTGGGGCAAGTGCTGGCGACTTGCCCACGGGCCGCCAGCCGTGGGCTTTGCGAAATCCCCTTGCACACCAGTCCCTTGCTCCTCCAATTGTACCGCTGGCCCGCTCGGGGTCATCACCACCCCCGTCCTGGCGCGGCGCGGGCCGTCGTCCTGTCCTGGCCCTGCAGGTTTGACCTTTACCACCTGCCGGGCGAGAGCCTGGGCAGAAATGTCGCTCAGATTTCTGTCCGGCTTCCTTCGGGTTTGTGCATTAAACTTGCAGGAGGAGCCGAACCCCGACGGTCCCTCGCGAACCTGCCGGACAGAGAAAGGGGCAGGCGGTTGCAAGATCCCTGCGACCGCCGCGTATCTTGGGTAAACCGCTGCCACGACATAACCCGTTTTAGCTCAACCGCCCCGGCAAACGAGATACTCCGATGCGTACCCTGAAATCCCCCCTGCTGCTCGCTGCCCTGTGCCTGACCGCCCTCGCCAACGCCAACCGCGCCGCGGCCGCCGAGCCGTCCTCCAAGGAAATCTACCAGAAGGTACTGAAGTCGATCGCCCTTGTGAGCAAAGGTACACCGCGCGGGACCGCCTGGCTAGTGGACCGGGTGAACCGCCTGATGGTCACCAACTACCATGTGGTGGACCGCAACAGCGTCGTCGAGGTCACCTTCCCGGCGTACCGCAACGGCACCCTGATCGCCGAGGCCGACTACTACCTGCGGCACGCCCAGCGCTACACCGCCCGGGTGGTCGATATCAGCGTCAAGGACGATCTGGCCGTCCTCCAGCTCGACTCCCTCCCGGCCGATGTCGTCGAGATCCGGTTGGCCGCCACGAGCCCCAGCCCGGCCGAGCGCGTCCACTCGGTCGGCAGTCCGGACGCCAGCGGCGCCCTGTGGGTGTACACCTCCGGCACCGTTCGAGCGGTGTACACCAAGCAGTGGACCGCCGCCAACGGACCGGGCCGAACCCTGCGGCTCGATACGAAGGTGGTCGAGACTCAGTCGCCAACCAACCCGGGCGACAGCGGCGGGCCGCTCGTCAACGACAGGGGCGAGCTGGTCGGAGTGACGCAGGGGTACTCCCGGGCCGGCCATCTGGTGAGCTGGTTCATCGACGTGACGCGCGTCCGCAACACCGTCGCCACCGCTCGCCGGGTGCTGAACCCGGTGACGGCGGAGGACTACAACCAGCGCGGCAACCGCCACACCGACCGCAGGCAGTACACCGCCGCCATCGCCGACTACACGATCGCCATCCAACTGAAGAGCAACAGCGCCGTCTACTACCGCAACCGCGGGTCGGCGTTCGTCAACAAGGGCGACTACACGACCGCTCTGGCGGACCTGCAGCGGGCGCTGGAGCTGAAGCCCGACTACGACCGGGCCTGGTTCTGGAAGGGTGTTGCCCACGAGCGCCGCAAGGAGTACGACGACGCCATGACCGCCTACACGCGGGCCATCCAGCTGCAGCCGAACTACGCCCAGGCGTATAACAACCGGGGCGTGGTGTACAGCCGGCGCGGGCAGATGGAGGAGGCGTTGCAGGACTACAGCCAGGCGATCCGCCTGGACTCGAAGCTGAGCCGGGCGTACTCGAATCGCGGGCTGATCCTCGCCAGCCGCAACAACCACAAGGCGGCCCTGCTCGACTACACCAGCGCGATCCGGAACGGGGGCGGGGACGCAACGGTGCTGAACGACCGCGGGAACTCATTCTTTGCCCTGGGGATGTGGGAGGAGGCGTTCAAGGACTACAGCGCCGCCCTCGATCTGGCCCCGCGGGACGCCGCCATCTGGGTCAACGCCGGCGCAACGCTGTTCCGCAAGGGCGAGGACGACAAGGCGGTCAAGGTGTACGAGAAGGCGATCGAGATGAACCCGAACTACGCCCGGTCGTACTTCAAGCGAGCCGAGGTGTTCGAGCTGCGCGGCCTGACGGAGCAGGCGAGCGCCGACTACGAGCGGGCGATCCGCCTCGACGCGAAGTTCGCGAACCTCGCTCCGGTTCAGGACCAGCGCTACCTGAAGCTGGTGAACAAGTCGAGCGAGACGCTGACGGTGTCGCTCCGGTACGAGGCGAAGACGAAGGACGGCGGCTGGTTCTGGTATCGCAGCGCTCAGGGCCAGAATCCGGTCCAGTTCACCCTGCGGCCGGGGCAATCGGCCCTGCTCCTGGACGAGGGGTGGCAGGTGAAGGCGCGGCGCGTCCGCATCTGGGCCGAGGGGAGCGACGGCGGGATCTGGCTCCGGGACCGCGGGCAGGACATCTGGCTGTGTCGCGCCCCTTACCGGGCCCAGCGCATCGACGTCTTCACCTACTCGTTCACCCGCTGAGGCGAGCGGCAGCCGTACTTCGCCCCTCTCCCACCAGGGGAGAGGGGAGACTTCTTCCTGCCGCTCGCCTTGACCGTCCGAGCCCGCAGCGTCAGCGCGGGACTTTGTCTCTCCCCGCGCTGACGCTGTGGGCTCGGACGACGCTGGGACGCATGTTCCGGCTCACGGCCGGTCGTGGCGGGCGAACCAGGCGAGGACGCGACGCAACACGTCCTCGCGGTGACGCGGACGGCGGATGCCGTGGCCCTCGCCGGGGTAGATCACCATCTGCGTCGGGACGCCGTTGAACTGCAGCGCCTGGTGGAACGCCCGGCCCATCGGCAGCGGACAGCGGCGGTCGTCGCGGGAGTGCAGGATCAGCGTCGGCGTCCGCACCTTCGCGACGTGCGTGAGCGGGCTGTGCCGGCGCATCCCCTCGGCAACCTCCCACGGCGCCCCGCCAAACTCCCACTCGGTCCAGCTTTGCAGGTCGCTCAGGCACCACATCATCGTCAGGTCGGTGACCGCGTTCTGGGCGACCGCCGCCCGGAACTGTTTCGTCTGCCCGACCAGCCAGCACGTCATGAACCCCCCGTAGCTCGTCCCGTACACGAACTGCCGGCTGCGGTCCGCCACCCCCTGTTTCATCAGATGCTCGACTCCGGTCAGGATGTCGCGCATGTCGCCGCCGCCGAAATCGCCGCGGTCGGCGTCGATGAACCGCTGGCCGTATCCGGCGCTGCCGCGGAAGTTCGGCTGGAAGACCGCGTACCCGTTGGCCGCGAGCACCTGCACCGTGAAGTCGAACCCGACGGCCGACCGGCTGTGCGGCCCGCCGTGCGGATGGACCACGAGCTTGTACGGCGGCTTCGCGACCCCGGGCGGCGGGGTCGCCAGGACGCCCTCGATCGCGTCCCCCTCGCCGTTTGGCCAGCGCACCACCTGTTGCGGCGCGGTCAGCCGCTCCTTCAGGAACAGGTTGCCCGGCGGCAGTAGCTCGCGCACCCGCTGCTGGCGCTTCTCGGCGCGCCGGTCGCCCTTCTTCGAGGCGGGGCCGCCCTTGCCGGTCGCCAGTTCGACCTCGGCGGGTCCGCTTCTCGTGCCCCGTTCGTGGGTGTAGACGAGGCGCCCGTTGCCGTCCCAGCAGTCGAGCGGCAGCGGGAAGACGGGCGCAGGGTGTGGCGGCTTGTCGGCGCCGGGGCCGTGGTGGTTGAATAGCACCTGCGTGCGCGGGCCGTCCTCGCCGAGCGTCACCACCGCCAGGTTGAAGATGTCGCGATGCGAGCCCTTGCGCGGGATGCTCAGGCAGGCGACGCGCTTGCCGTCGGGCGCGAAGCGCGGCGACACCTCCGGCCCCGGCCCGGTCGTGAGCTGGCGGCGTTCCTTCGTGGCCGGGTCGAGGGACCACAGATCGAAGTTCTTGTTAATGCTGTACCGGACCGACTCGCGATCGGCGGTCCGGTTGGCGTGGACGACGAGCAGTCGCCCATCGGGGGACCACTGCGGGTCGCCGTACCAGGCGTCGTCGCGCGTCAGCCGGTCGATGCGCGTCGCGACCCACCGTCCGGGGCGCTCGTCGAGGTGGGCCACCCAGACCTGCGCCGGCCCGTACCCGGTGTACCCCTCGCCCTGGTCGGGGCGGACGATCACGACGTCGTTGGCAATCTCCTCGGGCGTGCGCGGATCCTTGCCGTCATCGGCGACGAAGGCCAGGCGGCGGCCGTCCGGTGAGAACGCCAGGCGGCCATAAAACCCGTCGTTGAAGACGCGGCCGTAAGGTTTGTCAGGACCGGCGAGAGGGATGACCGGCCCTCCCTTCGCGGAGACGAGCCAGACGTCGGTGGCCGGGTCGGACTGGGGCGGCGTCGGCGGGCTCTGCTTCCAGCCGGCGGGACGCGGGCGCGTGGACAGGAACGCGATCCACTTGCCGTCCGGCGAGAACACCGGGGTGCGGGCATCGGGTTCGCCCTTCTCCGCCGGGCGGGCGCTGTCGCGCTGGCTCTCGACGAGCCAGAGGGAGTGGCGGTCGGCCTTCGTCTTCGGGTCAATCCAGTGGCGAACGTAGGCGAGGCGCTTGTCGTCAGGCGAGAGGGCCGGCGCCGTCGGAGCGTCGAAGCGGTAGAGATCCTCGACGGTCAGCGGTTTCTTGTCGGCCGCGGGCTGGGCCGCGGTGCGGGACGAGGCGAGCACCGCAGCCAGGATGCCGGGAAGAAGAAGGGCCGCCGTTCGCGTGAGCGGTCGCATGGTGTGAATCCTCGTGGGGGACCGATAACCAGCCCAGAGCGCCAGCGACGGGCGCCTTGAAGCGCCCGTCGCTGGCGCTCCGGGGAACCCTTACGCTCCTCCAGCGCTGGCGCCGTTCGCAGCTACTGCCGCCCGGGCTTCCGCCTCCGCCAATCGCTGATTGAAGCGGCGCGCCACCCACAGGAAGACCACCGTCACGGCGAGCATGGTCACGGCCAGCATGCCGAAGTAGGTTCCGGGGTTCATCGTCGAATACAGCCGCGTCACCGGAGCGTTGATCAGCAGGTTCGCCAGCGCCACCGTCAGCAACCACAACGCGGTCACGAAACTCTTCATCGACTGCGGCGCGGCGACGAACGCCAGCTCAAGCCCCGTCACCGAGATCAGGATCTCCGCGATGGTGATGAGCAGGTACGCCAGCATCTGCCACCAGACCGACACCCGATTTTCAGGCCGGACGAAATCGACCAGGGTGCGCGGCGGAGTAGTCGCGGCGGCAGCGCTCAGCGGGACCAGCCCTCCCGGCGAGGCCAGCAGTCCCGCGGCACTCGCCACCGTCGTGGGCAGAGCCTCCCGCCGTTGCAGCGCCTCCTGGGTGAATGCCAGCAGCCCCAGCTCGTCCAGGGTCTTCCTCAGTTCCTTCGGATCGGAGAGGTTGCGTTCGCCGGCCACCTTCGCGACGAGGAAATCCGCCATGCGCTGGCGGGCTTCCGCCCTGTGCCGTGCCTGCACGCGCTCCGCCGTCTGCACGGCGGGGGCTGCCTCCTTCAGCGCGACGACCTGCTCGACCGGGCCAGCCACGTAGCCGGGGATCGCCATGACCGTCATCGCCAGAGCGGTCAGCACGAACCCGACGATCATCTTGTCCGTCGCCCGTACCTTCACGCCGCGCCGCGCCAGCGCCACCCACAGGTACGTCACGCCGGGCAGCAGCAGCACGATCAGCAGCGGGTTGAGCGCCTGGATCTGCTCCGGGTCGGCGGTCAGCCCCGGCAGGATCGTCAGGTCCATGTAGGTTCGGGCGAAGAAGATCCACGTACTGGCCGACTGATCGAAGATCGCCCAGAAGAACATCACCAGCAGGAACAGCCCGCCGATGCGCCCCAGGATTTGCCACTGCAGCATGAAATCCTCCGGCGAGGACTTCTTGCGCGTGATGACCTCGACGGCATAGAACCGCTTGCCGGCGGCGAAGACGAGGAAGGCGAGCGCCATGAGGCCGGCCGGGAAGAGGAAGGCCAGGAAGTACGAACCGCTGGCGGTGCGAATCCACGGGATGGCGAGCTGCGAGATGAAGGCGCCGATGTTGATGGCCATGTAGAACATGCTGAAGGCGGTGCTGCGCAGCTGCTCCTGGCCCGGTCGCTTCTGGTCGTAGGTCATCCCCATCAGGGTGGAGATGTTCGGTTTGATCACCCCGCTGCCCATCGCGAGCAGGAACAGGGCGATCACAAGAAAGAGCGGCGTTTCGATCCCGAGAATGACGTGGCCAAGGATATAGGGGATCGAAAAAGCGACAATGGTATTGTACTTGCCGAGGAAGTTGTCCGCGATGTACCCTCCGAACAGCGGCAGGAAGTAGCAGCCGGCGATGAAGAAGGCCATGTAGGTGCTGGCGTTGGCCTCGCTGAAGCCGAGCCGATCGACCATGTAGGTGGCGAGGATGGCGCGCATGCCGTAGTACGAGCAGCGTTCGGCGAACTCGCCCCAGAAGATGAACCAGAAGCCGGTCGGGTGGCTGCGCAGGAACGCGATAAATCCACCCTTCGCCGGGATGGCGTCGGCGACGGCCGGGGTCGGGGCGGTTTCGGCGGAACTCGCGGCGAGTTGTGCGGCGGCATCGGTTTCGGGAGAGGTGGCGGCAGCATTCGTATCGGGGCCGTTCGGCGCGCCCATGTGGATCTCCTCGGATCAGAAAATCGCGGCGGGGGCGACTCCAGACAGCGTAACGCGAAGAAATGCCCATGACAACCGGCGATTTGGCCGACCGTGCCCTCGCGGCCGGCTCAGCGGACACGACAGGAGACGCCGCGCATGCCCCTCGACAAACCCTGTGAACCACGGGCCGGACCCCCGGACTGGGTCGGACTGGCGGGCGCCCTCGCGACCGTCGGGCTGCACTTTATCCTGCAAGCGGACGGCCCGAACCTCGTTTTCATCGTCGGCGTCTGCCTGTTCTGGGGGGCGTTCGTCGTGTTTCGGGCTGCGCGGGATCCGAGCGTGTTCCAGACCTGGGGCTTTCGCGCCGACAACCTGGCGGCCGCCAGCGCCGCCCCGGCGGCGCTGTTTGTTTTCATCGCCTCGGCGTTTGCGATTTACGCAATCCAGCGTGACCACCTGCGGGTGCCGCCTCACCTGCCGCTGCTGTTCCTGCTGTACCCGGTGTACGGGATAATGCAGCAATTCCTGGTGCTGGGCGTCGTGGTCGGCAGTCTGGAGCGCCTGCCGCTGGTACGGTCGCGCCGGTGGGTGCTGACCGTGCCGATGGCAGCGCTGTTCGGCCTGATCCACGCGCCCGACCTGCGCCTGGTTGCGGCCACGTTCGCGCTGGAGGTGGTGATCATTCCGCTCTACCTGCGCCACCGCAACCTGTGGCCGCTCGGCGTGCTGCACGGCTGGCTCGGCGGGTTGTTCTACCTCTGGGTGTTGAACCGGGATCTCCTGGCCGAGAACTTCGGCTGAAGGCGGGCGCGCCGCCGGGGCGGGCGGGAGCGATACAATGGCCGGAGAGGGGTGTCGAACGCTAACGGAAGGAGGGGACTCGATGTCCGACGCGCAGAACACGACACCAGGGCCGTCCCCCGCGCGTGCGGTCGCGACCCTGGGCGGCGGCTGCTTCTGGTGCCTGGAGGCTGTTTTCGAGCAGTTGCGGGGCGTTGTGAAGGTGGCATCGGGCTACACCGGCGGGCGGGTGCCGAGCCCGACCTACCGTCAGGTCTGCGGCGGCGACACCGGGCACGCCGAGGTGGTGCAGGTGACGTTCGACCCCGCGGTCGTTTCGTTCCGGGAGATCCTCGAGGTGTTCTTCGCCATCCACGACCCGACGACGCTCAACCGCCAGGGCGCAGACGTCGGCACGCAGTACCGCTCCGCGATCTTCTACCACACGCCCGAGCAGCAGCGCGTCGCCGAGACGATGATCGCGGCGCTGAACGCTTCGGGGACGTGGGACGCGCCCCTCGTGACCGAGGTGGTCCCGCTGGGGACGTTCTACCGGGCCGAGGACTACCACCAGGGGTACTTCCGCAACAACCCAGGCCAGGGCTACTGCCAGGTGGTCGTGGCGCCGAAGGTGGCGAAGTTCCGCAAGCACTTCGCGAGCAAGGCGCTCGCCTGATACGGCCTGAATTACGTTCGTGTCGTGCCGCCAGATCGTGACGCGGGGAACCTGCATGTTTCCGATGGCCTGGCGATCCCTCCACGGGTGATGGAGGTGGTGTGGTTACTTCCCTTGTACGGTCAACGGCTTGCGACGGAAACCGTCTCGTTTTCCACGGTTGGGAAACCGGACTCCTTCGCGATTCCCCCCTTGACGAGGCGAGGGCATGATCTTACCTTGCATGGGGAGGGCGCTTAGCTCAGTTGGCTAGAGCACCAGCTCGACACGCTGGGGGTCACTGGTTCAAGTCCAGTAGCGCCCACTTGAGGACACCCGCTGACACCCGTTGTCAGCGGGTGTTTTCTTTTGCCACCATCAGCACTTACGGCGATGGTCGGTTGCGTTTTGAACGCCGGTCCATCGGTGGACACTTTGCCAGAAAAAGACAGGGGTTGTACAGGATTGTCCGGAGTTGGTGCAACCGTTGGTGCAACCAAATGGACAACATTATCCGGAATCCCATCCGTCCCGGTCGCCCGGACAGCTTCCCCTTCGGCCTGGTCGCCTTGGAGGGAGAGCGTCGGCAGCGCGTCGAGGGCGCCGCGCACGTCCAGCAAGCGCGGGTCGGTGTAGACGTTCATGGTGAGGTCGATTTTGCTGTGCCGCATCGCGGCTTGCGCCGTCCGCGGTGCAACTCCGCCCTTGCTCAACAGCGTCCCGAAGGTGTGCCGCAAGGCGTGAACGTCCAGCACTCGCCCCCGGTCGTCGCGCTTGGCGATACCGGCGAGGCGCAGGTCGCGGTTGAGGATCTTGCACAGCTTGTGCGGCACGTCGAACAGCGGCGTACCGGGCGGCAACCGGGCCGGAATCGGGGCGCCGCCCTGGCACGCTTCCTCTTGCAGCCGGCGCAGCTTGTCGGCGAGCCAGGCGCGCAGGTCCGCGGCGAGGTCATCCCGCAAAGGGAGGTCGTTCCCCTTCCCGTTCTTCTCGTCGGCGGCGTCGAGGGAGAGGCAAGGCACAGCGTCATCGAGGCGCAGGTGCGCTACGGTGAGGGATGCCAGCTCGCCCTTGCGCAGCCCGGTCAGCACCAGTGTCTTGTAAATCAGCGCCCGTTCCCTGCCGAGCAGGTCCAACCGCTCACGCACGTTGGGGCGGACGTTGGCGTAGCGCTCGCCCTTCCGCGGCCCCTTGCGGACCGTGAGCGCGTCGAGCAACGGCCGTTCCCTGGCGACGGCGAGCAGGTTGACCAACTCGGGCTCAACCATCGCCCGGCGTTGCCGGCGCGGGTCGGTTTTCTCGTTCGCCTTCGGCACAGCGTCGAACGGGTTCGAGGTAAGGCGGCTCGTCTCGACGGCCCAGTTGCAGAACGCCAGCAGGGAGCCAAGATAGCTATTCCGGGTCCGCGCCCCCATGCCGGCCCGCGCCTGCACATTGAGCCAGCGTTCCAGAGCTTCGCGGCGCAGGTCGGGGAGAGCACCGAAGGAACAGTCAGCGCCGAGTCGGCGCAGCTGCCGGGCTCGCTCCGAGCGGTGTTCCTTGCAAGCGCCCTTGGCTTCGAGATAGGCCAGGTAGGCGGTGAAGTGCCCGGCGAGCGGCGTCGTCTGATGGTCCCCGATGGCCGCTTCAGCGGCGCTCATGACGTTCGAGCGCACCAACTCAGCGCGGCGTTCGAGGTCCGCCAGCACTTGCCGGGCCGCTTGCTCGTCGCGGCAGCCGGTCGCCACCGTCTGCACCGTCCCGGCGCCGTCGCGATACTTGGCGACGTAGAACGGCGATTCAGTGACGATGCGCTCGCTGCCGTCGTTCCCGGTGGTGAGCGGCGCGGTCCGGGTTTTGCCCCGTTTGTCCTTCCACCGAGCAAGCCGCTCGCCCTTCCGGACGATGGTTTCCGCACCCGGTGGCAATGGCCTGGTCACCTGCTTCTTGAACACAGTCCCCACGCTTCACCTACCCTTCTTCCTGAGCGGATGCTGTATCGAGCTGTTCACAAGACTGATCAAGTTCGCATCCCGAAATTGGGCGCTTGAAGATCACACCAGCCGTGCAGTGGGAACTTGCCCGATAGCCTCAAGCAGGGGTCGAGACAGTCAAGCAACCTGGCTGTGAACACGTACCCGTGCAACGGGGCACCCTTTTTTTCTTTCAGTCGCTGTTCAATGATCTCCGACCACTTGCGAGAGGCCGGATTTTCCTGCAGAAGGACACCTTTGCCACTAACCCGTTCCACTTCGTCGGTGAAATGTCCCTGCAGAAGGACACCTTTGCCACTAACCCGTTTCACTTCATCGGCGAACTGGGTCACCTTGGAAAAATCGAAGACGCTGCAGTTTTCGATCTCGTAAAGCCCAACAAGAGCACGGCATCCCTTATTGAAGAGGTGTGCCTTCAGACCTGGCTTTAGGATGGCGAGCGGCCGAAGACGGGACTTCCAGGCGTTCCAGGCTCTGATCCTCTCGAACACGGGACGGAGGCCCCGCTGTTCGATAACTCTCTCATCCTCGTCCGCGAATACGAATGCATACCGAGCGCGCAACTGCTTCATGTCAACAGGCACAATGTTGTCGAACATCTCAGACCTCCCTGGGGCTGGAGAACACGACCGGATTTCTTGTTCCAGGATTGTGAGCCCGAAGAACGCGGCAAGTTGGTCTGCCACGTCGAGCCGTAACGAGCGCTCGCCGTTCACAAATCGCCTGATGCTCGCCCTGGCAACTCCGGTTTCTCGTTCCAGGGTGAGGTAGTTCGTCCGGTTGTCCGCAATCGCCTGCTCGATGGTCCTGCGCAGCGCGTCGGAAATCGAAGGGGGGGTGTTGTTATCGGCCATATGGGTCAATTGTCCCATGAGTGGACCTAGAAGTCAAGGCTCGCCGCTGTTCCTGCTTCTTTTTCTGTCCGTGCGGGACCTCTCCTCAGAGGGGTCCCGCGCTTCTGGTCCCATTCTGGGATAGGGGGCGCCAGCGTCCCCAGGAAAGTGCTGGAAATGTCCCCAGGCATGGGGGCGTCAGCGTCCCCAGGTCATCCGTCGTTCGGCACTCCCCGAAGGCGATAGCTCGACACTCCCCGCCCCAGTCCGCCCCGGTGAATAACCTTCAGCAGCCCCCGGCTTTCAAGCCGCCGGACGGCTCGTCCCACGTTCCGGCGGTTCAACCCGGCTCGCCGGGCGAGGTCGTCGTAAGAGGTCCGCGCCGTCCCCTCCCTGGTGTCGCGGTACAGCACCAGCCAGACCGCAACCTCGGCGCGGCTCAGGTCTGCCAGGGCGAAATCAACGAAAGTGTTGAGTACGGCGAAGCGCTCCCCCGCCTTCCCCTTCGCGGTGGTGCGCTTCCCCTTCGGCTTGCCCCGGTCCGGCGGTCCGTCGTGCCGGCCGTTCGCGGGCGGCGGGTTTAGCGGCGGCGGCTCTTCGCCGACGCGAAGCACGGGCGGCGGTCGGCTCATTCGTCGCCCCCTTCGGCGTCGCCAGCCGGCGCCGTCCGCGCCCAGAGCGCGGCGAGCGTTGACTTCAGCCTGCCTGCGTCGGGCCGCGGTTCGCCCGTCGCGGCGGCGGTGAAGCGCTGCAAGCGCCGGTCGAAGGTCAAGGCAATGTCCTTCGCCTCGCCGTGCCGGCTCTTCAAGTGGCGCAGCGTAACGGCGTCGCCCTGGTCGTCGTCAGGCGTCAGGATGAAGGCGTCATCGGCGCCGAACTCCAGCTCCGAGCTTTCGCGGAAGGATGCCAGGTTCAGCCCGTCGCCGGCGTAGGAGGAGCGCCCCTTGCTGTCCTTCGTCCGGCCGATCGCCGACACGACGATGACGGCAACCCCGGCGTCGGCAAACTGACGCAGGTAATCCATCGTGGCGTTCACCGCGCCCCGCTTATCGGCGTGTTCGCCCGGCGGTGGAATACGCTGGATGTAATCGAGCAGCAGCAGCTGAGCGTCGAAGGCGTCGGCGGTCGCGGCCACGTTCGCCAGGTCGAACGGCGGCCGCACGAAGGCGAGCCGCTCGGCGAGGGGTTCCAGGGTGTGCAGCGCCTGGTCAATGCGGTCGGCGTGTTCGGCCCCGAGCCGGCGGTGCCGAATCAGGGTGAGGTCGATGCCGGACAGTCGGGCAAGTTGGCGGTCGAGCAAGACGGCCGGCGGCATCTCGACGTTGACGACGACAACCCGAAGGGACGGCGTCAAACGCAGGGCGTCAATGATGGCCTGCATGGTGAACGCGGTCTTGCCGGCGCCAGGCGCTCCGCCGAGCAGTGTCACCAGTCCCGGCCCGATTTCGATACGCGACAACTCGCCCGCGCCCACGGGGAAGAGCGTCGGCGGCTTGCCGGAGAGAACGTCATCGCGCCAGCCGGTGAGTGCGTCGGCAGCACAAACAAAGCGAGCGTCAGCCATGATTACACACCTCCCAGACGTGCCCTCGTTCGCTGATGCGGTCGAGCCCCTCCAGCACTTCCCAGAGGAATTCAATGCGTGCGATCGCCGGCGCATGCAGAGCGCCGCGGAGGCTCTCGAACAAATCAGATCCCCGGCTCCCCACGCCGAACACACGAAACGCCAGAATACGGCGGGTGCCTTCGGCGAAGCATTCCAGCCACCCGGAAAGGGGCAGATGTCGTAAGCGCTCCGCCGCTGCCCTGATGTTCGGATCTTTGATCCGGCGGCGGCTGTGCCGGAAAGCGTTGGCGATGGCGAGAACTTCGGGGAGCGGAAGTTCGCCGGCCTGCAGCGCGGCGAGCTGGTCGCGGGTGTACTGCGCCCGGCGGAAGCCAGCGCGGCGCGGTCCGGTCTTGAGCCATCCCGCCAGAGCGGCGCCGAGAATCTTCAGGTCAGCGGGCCGCGCATTGGGGCGCGGATAGACGCGAACGAGAACGGAACCATTCCAATCGGAAACCCTGGTGGTCATGTAGATTGCTCCTGTTGTGCGTGGGAAAGTCCACATTCGATTTGCCGGCGCACGTCGCTCGGCGTCAGTCCGGAATCGAGAGCGGCTTCGCTCAGCAAGGCGTGGGCGAGGGCTGGCGGACAGCCGAACTCGGCGAGGTTCGCGGCCGCGCTGAAGAGCAGCCGGTGCCGGTCACCCCGGCCGGCGCCGTCCCGGATGAACTCGAAAGTCGCCCGGTTCAGCCGCGGCGTCCCGTCCGCTACGGCAGCGCGGCGTAGTGCTTTCCCTTCGGCATCGCGCTCGACGGCCTGCACAGCGGCTTGCCAGTCCGCCGCGGCCTGGTCGTCGATCACGGTGACGTTCGACGGCTCGAAGGGTTCTGGTTCGATGGCGAGCTGCCGGATGCGGTCAGCATCGAGGTGCAGCAGCTCATCGAGGGAGAGCCGGCGCTTGTGCAACCCGGTCTTCGGGTGGCGACTGTTCGGTGCCCGAAAGAGACGTACTTTGTCGTATACTCCGGTGTCGATGGTCACCCCAGCCACGGCGGCGAGCCCCTCGGCGAAGCGCCGCGCCGTCCGGTGGAAGGTGACGGACGGCGCCGGGTTCCAGGTCGCGGGCAACCCGACATGAGCGCCCTTGCCCCCAGAGAAGAACAGCAACAAAGCATCCTCATCGAGGGTGCGGTAGCGGTGCAGGATGCCCATCGCAAGCCGCCTGGCGTCGCTCAGGGCGCGTTCGAGGTCGTCTTCTTTGTCGATGTCCCACTAGATGAACGGAGCCCAGCACAGGCCGGCGTAGGCCCTGGTCGAGCCGGTCTGTGCGAGGTGCAGGCGGAAGTCTTCCCCGTATGTGAAAGCGGATAGATAGGCTTCGCGCTCGACTTCGGCTCTCGGGTCGCAGGCGCAGTACGCGGCGAAGGCGGCGGCGGCATCCACCAGCCGCCGCCGCGCCGTCGCACTTCCCAGAACGCGAAAGCCGAGCTGCGGCGTTCGCGTCGAGGTCAAGGTTTGTTCCCTCCCTCGCTGGCGCCCTTCGGGCCGGTGCCCTTCCGTTTCCCCTTCGGCGTCGTCGCGGCCCCGTTCGTGCTGGTCGGCAACTCAGGGGTGGGGGCAAGGGATTGGGTGCCCTCGTCGAGAACGTCGATGTTGAAGGTATTGTCCGGCTCGGCGCGGGTGTCCTGGTCGCCCTGGTCGGCGGGCGGCTCGAAGGCGTCGCCCGGCTCGACACCAGTACACTCGAAGCGGACCAGCTTGTTGCTTTCGTTCCCCTCGTCATCGCGCCGCAAGGCGAGCTTCCCCTTGATGAGGATGCCTTGCGGCAACGGTTGTTCAAGCTGGTTGAGGTCCGTCACGCCGAGCTTGGCGAGGTCGCGCTTCGTCATCGGCAGGGCAGCGGGCGTCAGCCAGAAATCGCACCAGGCGCGGCGCCCCTCAAACTCGCCTTCGGTCACCTCAAGAGTGAGCTTGTATCCGGGTGTGCCGCGCTTCGCGGTGAACAGCTCCCCGGAGAGAACACGGAACGGGTACTCGCCCGGCGGTAGTGGCGCGAACTCCGCAGCCGCGGCTGTCATCTTCCACAGGTTGGAGAGGCGTTCACGGTCGCTGTTGAGGAGTAGAATGTCAGAGAGCTTTTTTCGCGGCTCATTCATGGAAGAATTCTCCTTCCGAGCCCGGCGAGGTCAGCGCCGGGCTCGCTCGTTGGATGGATGGTCAAAGGTCGAAGAGTGTTAGTTGCTTCGGGTCGCCCTCGCTCGGGTCTGGCAAGTCGGGGTGAGCGGCGAGCCAGGAGAGCGCGGCGGCGCGGTCGGCGAGCTGCCAGAGCTGCACGGGGCGTGCATGCCCTTCGGGGCGTTTTGTCTTGACGAACCCGGCAGGTTGGATGATGCCAGCTTCGGCGAGTGGTCCCGGCACAGCCCCGAACAGCTTTGCGTTCAAGCCTGTGGGTAGCTCGACAGCAGCGCGTACGTCGTCGGCCGTCGCGCTGCCGACAACGAGCAATCGGCGCAGCAAGGCGCGCCGCCCCCGGCGGACGTAGACGCGACGGCGAGCTTCGAGGAGCGCAAGGGCTTCGCGCTTGCGCCGCTCGCCTTCGTGCCGGCCGGCAGGGGGTGAAGGAAGAGCGCTCATTCTCGCCCCCTCCCCGCTGCTCGGCACGGCTTGCAGCCCGCGGAAATCCAGTCCTCGATAACCTGGCGGCGCCAGCGCACCAGGGCGCCGAGCCGGACGGGCGCCGGCATCTGGCCGGCGTCGCTCAGCCGGTAGACGTGGCGCGGGCTGCAGCCCAACAGCGCGGCCACGGCGCGCACGTCGAGCAGCTGCGCAGCCGGCGCATCGGCCGGCGGCAAAGTGGAAGTAGTCACGGCCTGTGGTCTCCTAACGATCGCCGGCGCGTCGCTGACTGCCACACTCTGCGGCAGCCCCGCCGCGCCTAACGTAGACCACAGACCGGACAGGCGGACAGAGAGCGGACAGAGAGCGGACAGGCGCTCGTCGCGGGAATTCCGCGACGAAAAAAAAAGTTGCGCTGTCCGCTCTCTGTCCGCTCTCTGTCCGCCTGTCCGCTCGCTGTCCGCTCGCTGTCCGCTCGCTATCCGCTCGCTGTCCGCTTTTCGAGCGCGGCCAGGGCAGCGGCAGGTTAGACTTCGTTGGGTCGGGCGATACTGCGGCCGTGTTGCCGACCAGCGCGGGGGGTGTGCTTGTGGGCGCCGTATGCGTTCCGGGCTCTCCGGATGTACCTGCCCCAGGTCGCGAAGCTCGGTAACGATTCGCCTTCTTCGAGGTGGTTGTTCAGCCAGTCGTAAACGGCGCGGTCGGTCGTGCCCTCAAGTGCGGCATCCTGCCGAATCGCCCACCGATATTGCGAGTAGGCTCGCTTTTGGCATGGGGGGGCGGCGGCATAGCTTCCTGGTCTTCCGTGGCGTCGTGGCCGGCGACTACCCCTTCGGTGGTCTTATCGGCCCTCTCGGGCTGCCCCGCCCCGCCCTGGTCACGGTTGGCAGTTCCCCCTTCCGCTTGTGCCGTGCCGGTCCGACCAGCCGCCGAAGGTGGGGGAGGCTCCGGTATCAGGGCAGCGGCAATCTCCGTGAACGATGCCGCGTAGGCTTCGATGAGCGTCGAGTTCCGGGCACTGACGTAGTGCAGGGCCAGCCTGTCCACGTCTTCGGGTGAGATTTTGATCCTCAGCCCCAGGTTCAGCTGACAATGAGCGTCGAGCCGGTCGAGTCCCGGTATGGGTGGGTCGGCCAGGGGGATTCCCGGCAAGAATTTGCTCACATTCGGGCTTGGCGTCTGACTCATCTCCCAAAGAATCGCCCAGCGTTTGAGTTCGTCGAGATTTTGGGGCTGTCTGCTTTCAGGGTTGTAGCCAACACTACCGCTGCGTTCAGACATGGCGTGTGCTCCAGGATGGCCAGGTCGGTCGGCCCCGTCACGTCCTGGAGATCGTGAGCAGGGCCGACCGCGTTCGCGCCGCGGGGGATCAGTCCGCGGCACACCCGGCAATGACGCTATTTTATTTGCCTGGTGTCTCCGATCGCGGATGGCTTCTCCTCTGAACGGGGAAGTGATCGGCCTGGAGTGTCCCATTATTCGCCATTCCTTGCACAGGTTAACCGCCATTCGGGGTCTTGACAGGCGCCAACGGACGGGGCAGGATGAAGTTTCACTCAGGAAGGACTACGAACATGCGTCATGCGGTCGCGGTCGGGCTGCTGTGCGTCGTAGGGTGCGGGGGCGGGGGCGGGGAGGGCAAGCCGGTCGGCCCGACCGCCGAGAAAGAGGGGGTTGAGTGGACTCACAAGGAGCTGGCGGAACACCTGCGGGGCCGGGGGTTGGATCTGATCGTCGCGGGTGGCGGCGGTGGGCTGGGTGAGCCTACATCAATCTTCCTCATGAAAGATGGCAGTGGCGAGGCAATCGCTGTCCTCAAAACTTCGCCCGGGGCTGCCAGGGAGTCAGCTGGAGCGTTCGGTGATCATGGCTTTGCCTGGGGTCGATTCGTCATCTGGACTGCCCACCAGGATGAAGGCGCCCGGTTCCTCGGCCGGATCAGGAAGGCGCTTCCCTAGCCCAGCATGTCGCGGAAAGCCTCCCGGGGCAGCACCTGCGGCGAGAGAGAGCCGGGCGGTGCGTTCGGCCCCCAGGACTTGGTGAAGACGTTGTAACCCACAGGGCTTTATTCTTGAGGATCGCCCCTGATGAATCTTTTCGCTTGCCCGACGTGCAATCTCCAGATGCAACATCCCACGCCGGGGGCGCGAAGGTGTTTTGCCCTCACTGCGGGCAAAAAATCTTGGTGCCGGTTTCGCGCACGGTTCTTGCCGCACCTCCAGCGCCGGCAGCGACGTATTCGCGGTTCCGGTGCCCTTTCTGCCAGAGCGGGGCCACTCCGAAGGTAGAGCGGTGCGTCAGTGTTGCCGGTTGGGTCTTCTTCTTCGTGATGCTGCTGGTGTTCTTCCCAATCTGCTGGATCCCGTTCGTGTGGATGAAAGAGGACCGCAGGCGATGTGCCGATTGCGGTATCCGGCTCGGTTAGCCGATAAACCTCATCCACCCTTCATCTCAGCAATCCGTCGCTCTAACTCGGCGAGCTGCTGTTCCAGTTCGACGGATTCCCGCAACTTCATCCCGAGTTCGAGCAATGACCGAGCAGCCCCCAGGCGAACGGTTTCGCTTCCGGCGGCGAGCAGCTTACGCAGTACGTCAGCGGCTTCGCACATCCCGTCCGCCAGGCGCCCGAGCGAGCATTGCATCAAATGCCCCCGCAGCTCAGAAACGTGTCGGCGGAAGGCGATGTCAGCCCAGCGCCGGGCCGCGGTGCGCTCGCTAATGCCAACAGCCGCGGCGGCATCGCGAAGGGTTTGCCCTGATGCCAGAGCAACCGCCAAGGGTTCGTCGGCGTTTCGTCTGCCATGGTGTGCCACGGTCTGCCCTTTCCAACGTCTACGGCAGCGTTACAGCCCCTCGGGGCGTTCCCCCGTCCCCGTTTTTCATTCCCCGTCGCCCCGCGCTCGCCAGGCGGCCCCTGGCGCCTTCACGGGTCATTAGACTCGCTGCACAATAGAACGTCCAGGCAGTAGGATGGCAGGATGAGCCACAGCGACCGCTTGAAGCGCACCCCTGACGCCTTTCGCCAGCTG
>JAANMY010001168.1_pt1 | contig 31475 bp, 22 predicted proteins | sample 7279691 | NCBI WGS metagenome assembly JAANMY01 (sample SAMN14094543, study PRJNA606508) | bioreactor metagenome | isolation source: A lab-scale SPAN reactor treating ammonium-rich wastewater day 388 | place: Ireland: Galway | collected 2018-02-07
CGGGCGAACGCCCCGGGCTTCTGCACGAGAGAGAAAACGACGTGGCGGTAATCAATACGGTGCCTGCCCTGCCCGCGCAGACGAGGGAATCGATCCACTGTTCATGTTCGAAGAGCTGGACGCGAAGCAGCTCACGTCGTTCCTGCGTAAGACATTTCCGGAGTCGGTATTTACGGAGGCATCTCTCTCGATAGCTCTGGCCCTGGATTCGCGCTTGGTCCGGCTCCCCGACGGAGGATATGCATGGCAGGACTCCGATGATGAAGAGGAGCCTGCCGAGGACGCGCTCCGAAGGACCCTGGCTCGACTTGATGCCGCGCCATTGGAGCTCAAGAACGGATTCGCCTGGGGTATCCTCGGCTCGAACGGCCTTCGATGGATAGCAGCGCCAGGTGTCGCCACTGCCCATGACCCACAGCAGTTGGATAAGTTCCTAGCCACGCCGCTCTCCTCATTGAACCTGCGCGGTCGAACCTACAATGCTCTGACTCGCAATCGCATTCATACCGTCGGCGAAGTCTTGGCACGCTCTGGCTATGAGATTATGAAACTGGACTTCTTCGGCCACCAGAGCTGGCGCGACTTGCTTGAGCACCTGCAGTCCCTGGCTTCGGGCAACCATCCCGGGGCTCGCTATTTGCAGGCCTTCGAAGAGTCGTTGGACGATCCGATCAACTACCAGCCGCCCAAGCCTGCATGAATCGAGTCACGTCGCCAGGATCGATTTAGTCAGTTGCTCGAACTCCGCCCGAATCTCGTCGTCGAGAGCCTCTCGGCTCTGGCCTTCCAGGGCATCCAGGCAGTTCTGGGCGTGCCTGCGGGCACGTTCCCAATCACCCCTTCTCCCGGGCCAGCTCGGCGAGCTCCGCGTGGGCGTCAAACAGTTCCGGATAGGTCTCGGCCGCCCATCCGCTCAGTACCTCCGCGCAATCCGGGTTGGACTGCCGCAGATCGCGGGCCAGCTTGAGCGCCAGGTCCGGGTTGTCCGGGTCCATCAAGAGCTGGTCGAGGAAACCTGGGGACACGAGCCCGTCCAGGCCGTACTCGCCCAATGCCAGTGCCAAAGCCAGGTCCTCGTGCTGGGCGGTGCCCGGGAAGGCGGCCCGGAATCGATCTTTGACGAACTGGGAAGCTGGCTGGTGGCCGGTCCAAAGAGCTGGCTTACTTCGTCGGGCTCAAGACCCTCTGTCAGGACTGCCAGCTTTGCGAAGGCTCGAAGAAGCCCATGTCAGCTCCCCGACTCCAACATCGAGCAGTACGGGAGCCTGGACCTGGTCGAGCAACATTTTCCAGGTTTCCTGGTTTACGGATAGCGTGTCCGCAGGAATCCCTCGGGTAAAGGGCCCGCGAAGAACCAGCGGGCCCGTGCTCTGAGCTTCGGCTCGAGGTAGGCTATGTCCGCGAGGCTCCACTCGAGAATCTTGCGCCAGAGCGGGTTGTGCGCCGGCGGCACACTTTGCTCGACATGGCCGATGAGCATGGCTCCGAGCGTGTCAGCGGAACGGGCCGCAGGGCCGCCCGACACGCTTGTCAGCTTCATGCTCCGGCTCACGCTCTGAAGCATCGGCTCGGTGATCAGCCGGGTGTAGACGGCGTGGAGAATCTGTGACAGGTCGACTGCACCGGCGAGCCTTTCGAGGCCATCCGCGAGAGCGATTTGGCGTGCGGCCCACTCATCCACGAGCATGAGCTCGCTGCGCAGCAGGTCGCGGTCAAACATACGAAAGTTCTGGAAGCGGTGATGGTGCATGTCGCTGCGTGATGAAAAAGCTTGTTTTATCGGGTTTTGCGTGATGTCTTGTGATCGACTGGATCGGGGTGATCTGGCGATTGTGTCCCCCGGTCGTCCACAAACCTCTGACGGGGACTTACACCTCGACCTCGGTCTCCAACTGAGTCAATACCGGCGTGTACAGATCGACCTCAACCTGTTGGGTTCGGATCGTGACAATCAACGAGTATCGAGCCGATTTCAGCCAGCCACCATGACGCGGGTTTTCCTTCCACCAGCCGGACACAGGAAACACGGCCAGCAACTCCTTGTCAGCCAGCTGGGCAGCAGTTCCCATCCACCGGTCGGAATGGAGCGATCCCCGGCTACGCAAGTCGGGCCCCAGATACCAACGCTCGGAATCTCCGGCATACTTCTTCCCGGTTCCCGCCTCTTCTTGCCTGGCGACCGAATTCACTCGACCTCGGAAGGTCGGTCGATCCTCCGTCGGCGTCTTGACTTCGAATCTGATACCATGGGAGGCGTAGGAATACTTACCTTTCCAACTGCGGCGAGCCGGGTTGGGCTCGATGAAATAGGACAGCGTTACCCTCAGCTCCACCGGGATCTCACCCAGGTCCCGGAGAGCCTCTTGGGGCCACGGCAACGTGTGAAGATGCATGTCCCTCAACACGATGTCCGAGTTTGACTCCCCCTTCGCGTACGGATAGAGCTCGTCTTGGACCACGAGCGTGAGCGCATTCCCTGCACTCCACAGAACGTCCGACATTCGAGGGACGCCAAACCCGAAACACTGCAGTAACTTGGCCCTGTCATTTCGTTTGGCGAGTGCGGGAAACATCCGCTTCATCGCCGGCGTCCAGTTGGCAGCGTGCGCCAGGAACCCTCGAATCGTTTCCGGCCAGAACTGTGGGTAGAGGCTCTGAAGGAGAGCCGCCATTCGAGCCGCCTGAGCGGCAGCAGCACTCGTATCCCCGGTAACGACCAGAGGCTTAACAAGCGGTCTGTAGTAAGTGGACAGGAGCTGAAGATCGTCTACATAGTCAACCTGGCCCGTGCTCGGCTCCCGGGCCTGATTGCCGCCCTCCAACACGATGTCCGGCTTGATTGGCCACTTGGGCGCCCAGCCTAAGGACGTGCAACTTGACGGACTGAGTCCCCCCGGCTCTGCAACGGGTGACCATCCTGGGTACCGGCGCGGATCGAGGGCGACTTTCTCGGTGCTGGCGCCGACCACCAGCGCATTCCAGGCTTGTCCCGGATCGTGGACCTGGTCCGTCTGATTGCTGTCAGGGTACAGGTGGCGGTCCTGGTTGCTGGTGTTGCCTGCGGCCTGGATAAAGAGCCGTTTAACACCGTCGTAGTCTCCTGAAGCAAGACTGTCGATCGCGCCCGACCAGGAGGACGGCTGACCGCGATCGCGCGAATCGAGAGCTGATACAGCGCTGAGCAGGATGCGTGGCAGGCCGGGTGCCTTAACCTCGAGGCGGTCCACCGCCTGCTGGATCACGGCCCCATAGAGCTCAGGCTTGTTGTCTCCTTGTGGCGGCAGAATCTTGACCGATTCCAGCCGGTGCTCGAGTTTTACAGGCCCCTCCAGAGTCAAGGCCTCCGTCAAATCACCGTAGAGGCTCAGACCTGCCATTTCGGTTCCGTGACCATGGTGGTCGCCTACATCCCAGGCGGGGTCTATCGTATGCAGGTCCCCGGCTTCCAGGGCCGGGTGCAGAAGGGGATGACCTTGCGTCACACCTGTGTCCAGGAGAGAGACCCGTGGAGCCTGTGAGGATGGGGGTAGCACGCGTCGAGCCAGGTCGGCCACCCACTCATACTGCTCGGCCGGTCCCAACGCACTGAAAAAGCCAGCGAGCTCCTTGGAGCGCCTCAACTCGGCGATCGGGTAGGTCAGACTCGCGGCCTGCACCAACCGGCGCAGGGCACACTGGGCTGTTACAACGATGCGGCCAGGAAAGAAGAGGACCGAGCTTGAGACCTCAATGCCGGCTGCCTGCGCCGATTTCCGGAAATCCTCGAGAGTCGCCTCGGTGTGGGTCCGTTCTCCCTCCGCACGGAGCCAGACTTCAAATCGGCAGCTTTCATCCACGGGCGGAAGCTCGTCTCGCTCATCCGTCCAGAGACTCTGGAGATGGGCCAGTCGGATGCTGCTGATGGTGTCGACCAGCGCTTTGCGCCTGGGCTCCCCAGACGGGCTTTCCTTGGAGAGGTAGCCCGTCACGATGCGCTCAAAATGCTGAAGCTTTCCGTCGGGGACGAACACGGCCGCGGTCGTCACATCGTCGACCTCACGCACGTTCAGTAACTCGATTCCGGACCGCATCGCCTCAAGGCTGAGAGCGCCCAGCTCAAAGCCCGGCTCGCCACTGAACTCCAAGACGAGGCCTTCAGGGCCGGCCAGGGCCAGAGTCTCGTTGGAGTCGCTTTGCTTACGGGTCTCCTCGCGGACAACGCGCAACTGCTCCAGCAGCTTCTTGCCGTGTGTTTGACGCTCTCGGGCCGGCAGGGCAGGGCCATCTCCCCGGCCGGGGATCGGTCGATAGCGCTCCGTTTCGGAGGTGCCTGTCAGGAGCAAGTGGCGGAGGTTCTGCTTTGCTGCCAAGCTCGCTATTCTCCCGATGGAGTGCGTCGGAGAAAGGCTTTTCGCTCTGCCAGTGCCTTCTCAATCTCGTCCCCCGTAAGGAACTCTCGATCCTGGATGATCATATCCTTGGCCGACTCTTCGCACGCACGGGTTATCTCGGCATAGCTCAATCCTTCAGCCGCGGCGATCAGCCGAGGCCAGTCGGGATCGTGCAGTTGAAAAGCAGCGAGCCTGGCCTTCAGTGTTTCGAGAATTAGCTCTTCATCGGGAAGGCGGAATTCCAGCACGTCGTCGAAACGGCGGTACAAAGCCGCGTCGAGGAGCTCCGGGTGGTTTGTGGCAGCCACGATCAAGCTATCCGAAGCATCCATTTCCAAGAACTGCAGAAAGCTGTTCAGGACGCGACGAATCTCCCCGACGTCGTTGCCGGCTGCTCGGCGTGAGCCGATGGAGTCAAACTCGTCAAAAAAGTAAACGCCCCGAGTGCTGGCGAGGGCATCGAAGACCATCCTGAGTTTGGCCGCCGTCTCTCCCATGAACTTCGTAATCAGGCTGTCGAGCCGGACCACGAAGAGCGGCATTCCAAGCTCACCGGCGAGAACTCCGGCCGCCATCGTCTTGCCAGTTCCTGGTGGGCCCAGCAGCAAAAGGCGCCGACGGGGGCCCAGACCATGGGCGCGGAGCTTCCCCACCAGCCTGTGCTCTTCGATCAGGCGCATGATCCGCATCAGGATGCTTGGCTCCAAGACCATGTCGGACAGTCTCAACTTGGGATACGATACGGAGAAAAGGGCGGCCAGCTCCCCGCGCGGCTGGGCCAGCGGCACGAGCTTGGCGCCTCGGGTTCCCGGAGGTCGTGCTCGGGCCTGATCCACCAGGTCGCGCAGGTCCTGGGCCAACTTGCCATGCCCACGACGTGCCTCGTGGGCGGCAAGCTGGAGCGCGACGGCGTAAAAGTGCTCGTCGTCACCCAACGCGTGACTTCGCAATAGAGCCTTTAGTTGCTCGCCGCTCGCCATGTTACCCGCCTCTAGGACCAGACTTCTCGCACCGAGCAGGGGTTTCTTGCTGGAGGGCCGCGAGAGGTGGGCGCCTTTCGGACAATCCAATCTGCAGACCTGTGGAACACGCGTGCGAGCGAGAGATCAAAGGACCGGCGGAAACCATGAATTCTCAGTCTCTGCGACGGGTTCGGTCCGACGGTTCGCTTGGAGAGCGGGTTAGCTGAGTTTTTCCGTCCCGCTCCTCGGTCGGTGAAGGAAGACGTTGCCCGCGACCTTTTCCTCTGTCACGGCTGGCTCTCGGACGACGATTCTCCACAAACCACTTGTAGTGCTCCGTCACCTGACCGGGGAGAGCAGGATAGTGGATCGGGACGTCGGGCGGCTCGGACCGCAGCAGCTCTACGAGCGCTTCGCGCACGAGACGAAGCCCAGGCTCAAGCTTCTCGCCCCTGTCTTGGGCCGCCTGGAATCCCTTCACGAGACTGTCGAGCGGATGATTGCCGGCTCCTTGAAGGCTAAACTCCGGAGTCTGCGCGTAGCGATGGTTCCGACTGCGAGGGTCAAAGCTGTCGAGCTGGAATGCCTCGATTTCGATGGAGCAAGCTCCGAGCCCGAGCGGCTTGCCATGTCCGAGGGCATGCCAGAGCGGGCTCCCCGGATCCCAGGCGCCCGAAGCCCGCAGGGTCACCGAGAAGAGCAACGCACCAAGCTCTTCCGCGCTCAGATTGTCGAAGGCGATTCGAAATCGGAACGCGAGGCTCGGGGGAAGGAGATGGACGGTTTGGTTCTGGCGCCCCTGAGCTCTGCTGAGGATGCCGCCGGCAGCCGGGTCGTCGCTGGCGGGATTGACGTGCCGGTGATGCCGGTACATCTTGCGCCCGCGCAAGGAAGCTTCCTCTTTCCGGTAGAGCGGAAGCCCTTCGTGCAGCTGAGTTTGGAGCGCGGGGGGCCAACGTTGCTGTCTCGCATTCTCGAACTCAGGCCGCGGCTGCAGGTAAAAACCGGTAGTGGTCGGCTTGGGCTCGGCGAGAATCGCTAGAGTAGCCGCTCGGGCCCGAATGTCTCCTCCCCAGTCTCCAGACAGGATTCCGTGGGTAAACTTTACGTGCCCCGCCACGGCGTCTACCCGACCCGGCTCTGGTTTCGATTGTCGGTCGCCCGATCGAACCCAACCGAAGACACGACAACCGGCGCAGAGCTGCTCGGGATCGTTGCAGGCATGGAAATCCGGGTGCAGCAGCTCTTCACGCGTGCTCGGGTGGGTCAGGCGAGGGATCGCCACAGGGTAGAGGCCACGCACGGCTTTCCCATCCTCGAGCAGGGCATAGCAGAGAGCCCCGGCTTCCAGCTTCTTGCTGCCGATGAAATCGCTGAGTTGGACCCCGTTTGGAGCTCGAGGGGGAGCCGGCACGTCCTCCAGCTCCTTCTGATGGCGTTCGGCATAAGCTTGAAGACTTTGGTCGGCTGCTCGCAAGACTTCAGCCGGTGCCACAACGACGTTGGGAGGTCGACTGCGGAAGCCTCGCAGCCGATCTTCCAGCGATTGCCCGGGGCGGTTCCAACTGGCTTCCGCGTCAAAGAAGATGCGCTCGTGGTGTTTGTTCTCGATGTTCGGGCCGGTCCGGTGGAGATAGCCGAAGATCAACCAACCACGGCTCGGATCCAGGGCTGACACACGGTCTGCCGGAACGACCTGTCCGGGTATGGCTTCCCGGAACTGAAATCGGTCCGAGCGATGGCGCTGCGGGGACCGCTCGATGACCGCAGCGACTTCGGCACCGTCCGGCAGGCTCAAAGTTCGCCACGCTGGGGTCATCGTTCCACCCTGAACTCGAGGAGTATAGGCATGCACGAGGGCGACGCTCAATACGGTTGGCCTCTGGGAGCGCTCGTTTGATCGGCGGCCGTCGAGGAGCTGAAGCCTGGCCGTCCCGTCGCTGGCGCGCTCGAGAACACGAACGGGAAGATAGGACGGCTCAGGCTGCCGGCTGTTGCCCGCAGGAGCCATTCCCGGATCGGCCGGCAACCGGTAGTCAAGCGCCCCACCGTCGAAAACAGGGAGGCAAGACAGAGTGGCGGCCTCAAAAATCGACCGGACCATGCCACGCAGGCTCGAGGCCGGAAGGGCCGGTCGCGTGGAGTCCAGTGCAGCGTTCTCGGGCTTCCAGTCCGTGACCGGATCGAGAGTAAAGTAGCCAAGCGTTTTGTGCTCCTGCGGCCCCACCTTTCGCGGGTCCGGAATAAAGGACCACGTCCTGGTCGTGAGCACGCAGTCCATCCAGCCTGAATGGAGCTTGGGGTCGTACCGATCGTGGGCAGCAGCGGGCCCCCGCCGATAGGGAGGCAGGCTGGCTGCCCTCCCCAGTCCGTCTGCCGGGATCGGAACGAAGTTGTAGGGATTGATGAAAGCGTCCCGATTCCTGGTCTGATTGCCCTCCCATCGGACAACCTGGATAACCTTCCAACCTCGCTCGCCCCTTTCGACCTGGAACACTCCCCGGTCTCCCGGGGCCGGCAATTGCCCGCCGTTGTCCGACTTGTGCAAGAAAACCCCCTGGCCAGCCCTCAGCCCCAGATCGGCCGCATCAAGCGGCTCGATGAAACAATAGCCCTCATGGACCTTCGTGACCTTGCCCTGGATCTGCTTCCTCACGGCAAATTGCCTCCCCCTTCGACTTGGAGTGCGAGCCAGCGGACAACAGGCTCTCCACGGTCCACCGGGTGGACCCGAACCGTCAGGCTGGCCCTCTGCCCCTCTCCCGAGAGCAAACCCGGGTAAGCAAAGGGATCGCGAAATTGACGTCCCTCGATGAAGCGCCCTCTCGCGTCGGACACTCCGCAAAGGACCATTCTGGATGTCTCTCCGTCCTCGAGGGAGTGCTCTTGCCACTCCCCCGTTAGAGGCGGAGTCTGACCGATCAGGCGCACAAGCCAGGGTGAGCTCGAAGTGAAGTCAATCCGACGTGCGGCGAGCTCGCACGTCTCGCCAAAGGCACGTACGAGCCAGGCCGTGGAGATATGCCGCTCGAGATCCGCTAATTCCAGAAACTCGGACACAGTGGCGCTTTCCACGAAGCACCAGGCGACCGAGGCGCTCAGTGACTGTCCGAGACGCAAGAGCTCAAGGTCCGAGGCTCGCTGCGTAAATGCTCTCCATGGACTCATGGCTCTCCCTCCGGAAACGCGATCCCAAGTTTTGCCCAGAGCCCTCGAATCGCTTCTGGGAGCGGCTCGGGGAACGTGGGCGGGATCGCCAGGCGGAACCAGCCGTGGCCGCGTGCCCCGCCATGGCCGAGCTGCCACCGACCCTGCTGCAGGTCGTTCAGCGTCAGGGCCAAAAGACCGGTCACCCAGAGTCGATCCTCGGCAGCCAGCTTGTCGGCGCTGAGAATCACCTCGAAGCAGGCGCCCGTTACGGACAGCGTATCGAACTTCAGTCCCTCGGCCGCCCCACCGGTGAAGCGATCGATGGCAACGTGGTCCAACGGTTGAGCCTGGCTTGCTCCAGGCCCCGGATTGACCACGATGCGAAGCCATGAAGCCCAATCCTCGTTCCCAAAGAGGCGGCAGCTCAGGCAGCGCTCACGAGGCTCGCCGCTCCGGGCGCAGGCCGCGCACGACGAGGACGGGTCGGTCGGGTCACAAGCGCTCGTGGTCTTGAGTGACCGCAGAACGCGCTCGGAAGCCGACCGCAAGGCACCTCGGAGAGAGCTCGCCGGCAGCTCGGGAGCGCCGGCACCTCCGCGTGGGGCGCGGTCGTATCCCGTCGCGATGGCCTCGGCCGGATCAGCCACCAGGAACGTCGAGTCCGGGCGCAGGGCGATCAGCAACTTGACCTCCCAATTCGAAAGGCTCTCCCGCCCGGGAAACGGCTCAATCCGCTCCGGCCAGACAACATCCTGGCGCCCGTCATGCATGACCAGAGCGATCAGGTGCTCAGATAGAGTCGGATCTCGCCAGCGTAAAGACAGCTCCTCGGCTGTCATCCGCCCGGAGCCCTGGGCTCCTCGGCCGCCCAGAGTGAGGTGTCCCGAGCCCAAAGCGCGATAGCAGGACCCGACCCAATCCAGCTCTTCTTCCCCCAGCCCTTCTCCCCGCACCTCGACGAGAACCTCGGCGCCGGGCGCGACCTCTTCCTGGTCGAACTTTTTCCGCTCGGCAGCGGCTCCACGTCCACGCGCGATGGCCACGCCGTCTGCGATACGAACGCTGGCGTTCTCGACCAGACTGTCGCAGAAGGTCAACCTCGAGGCACGGGCTCTGGAATCCAGCCCCGGCCGGACGTCCCCGAAAAGCCCGCACAAAGGGCAGGCACAGGCCGGCTCTCCTGCTCGGGCTCGGGTCGGTAAGCCTCGTGCCAGTTTGCAGTCAACCCCCGTCAAGCGCTCCAGATAGGAGCGAAACGCCCCGGCGACTGAGCTGCCAGGAACGACAGGAGCTCCGTCCGCCCTACGCCTGACGGCTGAGTCTGCCAGCTCGGCCTCGACTCCCGCGCTCAACCGCAAGGGGGAGACAAGCTTGAATCGACCTGTGAAACGCAACTCACGCAAAGCTCAATCCCTCCTTCCCGAGGGCAGAGGACTCGAGAGCTCTGGCCCAGGCACGGAGTGTCGCAGGGGGGGCAGCGGCCTTCGTCAGCTCCTTGAGAAAAATGTCCGTTGGCTTGCTGGACTTCCGACGTTCTTGTCGCTCGGTCAGTATCTTACGAAGATAAGCGCCCGGATCGCTCGAGTCGGCGGCTCGCCACAGCACGCGGGCCAATCCCGTCCGGTCGGCCTGGGGTACCCGCGAGAGGTTCGAGGGAATCTCGGCCTGGCCCGGGGCCGGGAGGAGGGAGGGCATCGGCTGGCGCCCCGCCGATACATGCGGTCTGGCCGTAGCCAGATCCGGCATACTTAAATCCAGCAGGAGTCGGCCGAAGCCCTCACCCCTGCGCAGGCCCAGACCCACTGCCTGTGCCTGCTGGAGTCGGGCCCATGCCGCCTCCTTTCGCTCCGGGTCGGTCCATTCGAAACGCCAGGCGGACCCGGCGGTCAGGGCCAGATCGGTGGTTCTCGGACGGCCGGGGAGGCCGTTGAACGCAAGGACGGCGCGGGTCGAGGAGTAGCCACGCAGCAGACGGAAAGGTGGGAGGCCGGCCTGCTCCAGCATGCGCCAGAGCGTCTCCTCATCCAGCCTCGTCACGGGGCGCAGCAGCGGGTCGACCCCGATGAGATCGCTGTACAGAGTCAGGGTGAAGCCCGTGGAAGAAGTCCGAGGAAGAGCCGGGAGCAGGCCGGGATAGGCCGTGTGATATCCGTCCGCCGGGGCACGGAGGTGTACTCGCAGGCTACCTCGGCCTCGCGTCCGCGCTTTGCCTACGGGCAAGACGGCGCCATCTATCGCGTCGTGAAGGCTCTGGACCAGATCGCTCGGGCCCCAGAGATAGCCAGCCAACCAGGCGCCGGAAGCGATGTGCTCCTGTCCGTAAAGCATGTGCTCCTCAGCTCGCTGGGTCGATGGATCGATCTGCAGGTGGACGTCAACGCCCTTCGGGGCCCGGGCCGCGCGAAGGAGGATGCCTCCGTTGAGCGGATCGCGCTCGCCCTGCAGAGAGCCACCGAGAGGAACCAGGCCGGCCTGGCAGTGAGCGCATCGGCCGATCGACTCTTCCCGCTCGAGCATGTCGATGGCCCCGTGCGCGCGCGGGTCGTCCACCTCGAGTCCCGGGTAATACTTACAGGTCAGCAGGCTGCTCGGGGCAGACACAGGCCAGGAGCGCTCCACATCCCAACCGTGGCCAGGATACAGGGGTCCAAACCGAACCTCCTCGCGCACAAACGTGCGTTGAAACGACGAGTTTTCCGGCGACCAGCCCTTCCGGAGCAAGAGATTCGCCAGAGCTCCACGCCAGGAGCTGCCTGGCACGTAAGGCAGGGTTGTGGTCGTATTGCCCGTCTCCGGAAGAGAGGAAAGCACCAGCGGCGACTCGGCCCGGGCAAGCACCCAGTACGCGACCTCCGGGCTCGGGGCTTCCTGCGCAGCTGCCAGGCTAGCATCCGATACCTGGTTGACAGGCTCTGTAACGACCGGCGGATCGGTCAGGAGCCGGCGTAACCTGGACTCGAAGTCACCCGAATTTCCCGGGACGGCGGTTCCCATCCAGCTCGGGGGGCCTTCGAGAACCTCGACAGTCACCGATACCCGACCCTTCCCTCGCCGGCGCTGTCCTCCGATCGCATCGATGCGACGAAGAGCGCAGATCAAGAGCGCGAGCTCAGAGTCGCTCAAGATTCGGTCGCCGTGAATCATGGCCACCATGGAACAGGCCGCAGCATCCTCAATCTGAAAGAGGGCTTCGTCCTGAGTCCGGCCCGTGATCCGGTCGCGGGCGCTTCGCCCGTGGATTGCGGGTAAAGTCCAGGCCGTCTCTGGAAGCGCGTCTTCGAATCGAAGCACCCCTTCCGCCTGACCGCTGGCGCCAAACAAGGCGGCAACTGCAGCCTCCCGAGCCAGGGAAGGAGGCAGACCCCTGGCTGCGTCCCGGGCGAGTCCTTTGAGGCTGGAGCCGGGAACGGTCGGCTCTCCCGCCGAGCTGCGCACGATGGTCTCGTCGACCACGCGACCCAGGCCGCGCCCTGCGCCCACGTGGAAGTCAGAGAGAAAATCCAGACGAACGCGCAACCTGGTGCTCATAACGCCCCCCAAAGCTCGAGGCCTTCCGCCAGGTCTCCGTGCGGTCGGCGCCACATAACCTCTCCATCTTCGATGGGAAGCCATCGGCTGGCATCCGCCCAGAGCCGAGCCACTTCCGGGTTTCGCTCGAGCCGCATCACGGTCTCGCCGATGCGCTCATCCAATTCTTTCCTGGCCTGGCGCACCTGACGATCGGTGGGCCCGGCGCCCTGTCTCATCAGCCGGGAGGCCGTGCAACAACCCCGGAGATCAAAGAGCTTGTTTCTTGGAAACCCGCGGGCCAAGCCATGGCAGGCTTGCCGGAAGGCCCCCAGACTCCTCGTTCCTTCGGAGCAGGCGCGATAGGGCCGCCCGGTCAGGTGCAGAGAGCAGGTCGCGGACTCGACCACGCGGTCGGCGAGAATCGGCTCGGCCTCCCCCCAGGACTCGGTGACGACCGCCCAGTCGACGGCCCCTTCGCTCCACTTCAGCCTTCTTGCCTCCGCTTTAGCCCGGCGCAGCATGCCGGCCGCTAGGGAGTGGGCCGACCGAAAGGGGTATTTTGGCCCCACGATGGCGCAGCCGACGGACAGGCCCAGCGGCTTTCCCTGCAGCCAGGGCTGTCCGGCTCCCGCGCGCCTGGAGAACTCGGTAACCAGCTTCTCGACCAGTGTGAGCGCAAGGTCCGAGCGGCACGCCAGCAGCAAGTCGTCTCCACCGGCGTAGAGCACGTCCACCCCGAGCTTCGCGCCTGCTCCTGGAGGAGCCGCCCTCGCGATGGCGGCTACCACGGCATCTTGCATGGCGTTCTTCAGCCCCCTGGAGAAGGCCCGGTAGGCGGGCTCGTCTCTCAACGACGCGAGGTGATCGCCTACACCGTCCACATCGGCCAGCATCACGGCGAGCTGCGTGCCGGAGGCCAGCTCGTTGGTGTTCGACGGAAGGTCACGTAGGCCAAGATCCTGCCAACCGGCGCATGCGCGCATCCAGTCGAGCCAGCTTCCACGCTCTCGGGCCCGGTGGCGCTTGAGGCAGCTTTTCCCGAGCCAGCGGTCATCCCCGCCGATGCTGGCTTGCGTGACGGCCGGCTCCTGCCCGCATCCCTGGCAACGGAGAGCATGGCAAAAGTCGACGCGCTCGCCGAGCGCATGGCCGAGGCGTTTGCTCCTCTCCACCGAAGCGGTGGCGCGGTCGACGGCGGCGCCGAAGTCACCCTCCAGGGGTACCGGCTCGCTCGTCGTCATGGTTGCGCTCTCGGTCTCTTCCTGCAGTGAGGAGGTAACAGCGCCACGAAAGGACCAGGCGCTCTCTTCGTCCGTGAACCGAACCAGAGCCGTTCCCCCGCCGCAGGAAAGGACCTCGCCGTTGCGGGCCAGCTCCGGCAAGCGTCTGTCGTGCTCCGCCAGAAGCTGACTGGCGCCGGCTATCTCGCGCAGGTGGACCGAGCGAAGCAGCCAGGACTGAATTGAGTCGACGTCGCACAGAACCAGCCAGGATTTCCCCATGCTCTCCTCCTACAACTTCAACCGGAGCCAGCGCTCCAGATCGCTTAAAGTGCTCTCGTTCGTCCAGGGAGAGCGGTCCTCTCGCCTCCAGGGGCTCCGGCTCTGCCAGGTGAGCCACTCCTCGCAATCCACACGCTCCCAGTCCAGCGGCCGACCCTCGTTGATGCGCAACAGGGCTTCGAGCAGGCGGGGGACAAAGACCTCGCTGGCCAGGCCCACCTGCTCGAGAGCTGCGGCGGACAGGAGAGGAGCCCGCAAATGCGCCAGAGCGTGCCGTAACTGAACCCACGCTCCTTGTGGAAAGTTTCCAAGGCGCTTTTCCCAGTTCTTATTCGAAGAACCCGCAAGAGGTGGTGATTCGCATTCCACGTCCACACGCGCTGCCAGCCTTTCTTTATCAAAAGCCGGGCTCGGAGCGCGGAGCTCCGCGCTCTCCTCGGTGGGATGGGCCCAGATGTCAAAAGTCGCACTGCCTCGTCGCAGCAGCTTCACTTTGGGCCCGAATGATGACGGCGGGAGGCATCCGATGGGAAAATCCTGACCTTTCCAGGCCTGGAGGTTGGGCAACGAAGAGCGCTCACTGTTGAGCCATTCTCGGGGCTCCGCCCGGGCCAGGCGGGTCTTCTGGCTCCAGGGCGCCCGAAGCATGGCATCGACCGCTACCTCAGCCAGCCCCACCAGCCCCACCAGCGCCTCCCGCGGCTCGTTCACTTCCCGTTGCAGCGCCAGTCGCCAGTACTCGTCGGCGAGGTAGCAAAAGAGATCTTGGAAACGAGCCGGCTCGAGCAAGGCCTCGACCATGGCGCGTGGGTCATCAGCCGCGGCGAACATCCCGGCCAGCGGGTGGCCGGACGGCATCTCGTGATAGCGGAGCTCGAGCCAGGCCGCAGCATCCTCCGTCAGCAGCTTGGCCTGCTCGAGGTCTTCCAGCTCCGCCTGATTGAGCATGCCGCTCGTTCTGGCCTGCTCGAGGACGGTCAGGCAGTCCACGTGGGCCTCCCGAAACCGCCGGGCTCGAAAGGCTTCCAGGACTCGGCGTCGAGCGCCCAGGCCGAAAGCCACGTCCGGCAGAGGAAGGTCGCCGTACAGGCAGGTCCAGGGCAGCGGTCGCCGGAGCTGGGGGTGATACCCGCCAAAATCCAGGTAGTAGGCGGGCACACCATAGAAGGAGGCAGCGTGCGCGGCCCCGCTGTCCATCGGCTTTTTTCCTCCCGTGCAGTCGATGGAGCAGCGCGCCCCGGGATGCTCTTGAATCCAACGAGCCAGCTTGCGAAATACGTCGGCGGGACTCCCCGGGTCGACCTCCACGGGAGCGGTCAGGATCTCGGCCTGCACCCCTAAAAGAGCCAGGCCCGAGACGACCTCCTCTTGCACGGCGGCCCAAACACCTCCACCTGTGAAGGGCACGACCCGGGTGCAACCTTTCGCGACGTGAGCCGCAATCACCAGGGCCAGCTGCTCCGGGCTGTAGCCCGCCATCAACAGAAGAGTGGCCTCTCCCGGCTGCTGTCCCCCCTGCCCGTAGCGCAGATGGGGCTGCTGTCCCGTCATAACCTCCAAGGTCCAGGGGAGGTGGCGTGCGCGCTGTTGGCTCCATCGCTCCTCTCCCTCCGCGCGTCCGTCCGCGCTTCTCCACGACGACGGGGGGAAACAGTTGTTCCAGGCCTGTTTGAGGCTTTCCGTCGAGTCAGTCAAAGGACTTGCTCCGGGCTCGCTTCGGGGTCGAATCGGGAGTGATGTACCGAACAGGATTGGCCGCGCCTTTGGGCCGATAGGCGTCCGGGATTCGCTTTCCCAGGTAGCGCTCGCGAACGGCCTCCTCCGCCTCGACTCCCTCGAACCCCCATCTTCCCGGGCGATCCCAATAGCTCGGGAAATTGGCGCTCGTCGCTTCCAGCCAGCGGGTCGGCCGAAAGACGCCTTTGACGAGGCCCCGCACGTGGGCCAGGACCAGGGGTGCCCTCCTCGCCTTCCGGACGTCCAGCACCCACGCGAAGCGGACCGCTTCATAGACGTTCTCCCTCTGATCGATGCTCCCCGCGACCGAGATCGCCAGGAGATTCTCTTGGGGAACAAGCTCGGCGGCGCCATAGAGCGCGATCAGCTCTTGCGTGTGCGCGACACCGAAGTCATCCGTCCCGTGGCCATCCACCCGGTTGGTGAGCCCCGGGTAGCAGTCCATGACCGCAGCTTCGACCAGGAGAGCCGTCTTCTCGTCCTGCATCCCGTGCCGATGAATGACCGTCTGAACCCGGAGCCCACTGGAGTTGTTTATCTGGCGAATACGCTCCAGCTTGGGGTCGGAGAGCCCGGTATCCAAAAACTCGGCGGACCCGTTTGCGTGCTTAAAGACCCGGTCGCCCTGGCCCTTGCCGACGTAGAAAGTCTCCCCGTTGCGAGGGTCGACCAGACGGTAGACATAGTGCTGCAGACGGTCGGCGACGCCGGGTGGAAAGCGCTCTCGCATGGTCACGAAGCCTCGAACCCGTGGCTGCTGAACTTCAGCGTCCGGCTGTTCTCCGTGACCGTGCGCACGATGTGCTCCGAGGCTCCCTCGGGCATCTCCGCCTCGATCTCGAGGGTGACCCGCACGCGGGAGCCCACCAGGCCGGCCAGGTGTGCGATCACCTCGTCCGCGACCCGACTTGCGTCGCGCCCGACCCGAGCCGGGTCCAGCTCGATGGTGCCGTGGTACCGCCGGGGCTTGGGCTGGACCGGAGGAGGTAGTGGGCCCGGATCCTCTAGGCCGGTCGTGCCTCCATCAACGGGGGGTTTGGGCCTATCCGGCGGGCTCGGGGGCTGAGCGACCTCCGCCTGGGCGGCGGCAGCCTCTGCTCGCACCACGAGCCCGGGAGCCGTATCGCTCAGACGCACCTGCCTGCCGCACCGAAGCGCCTGGTATTCGTCCTTCGTTTCATCGTAGGCATCGGCGTAGGCGAAGGCGTGGCTCGCCCAGCTCAGGAGGGCGACGCCCTCCGCCACGGCCTCCACCAGTACCTCGGGGCCGCTGACGCGAGGCAGGTAAAGATAGCGGCCGAAGTCCTCGACCAGCTGCCGGAGCGGGACATGGTTTCCGCGCCACAGCGGCACCTCGTCAAGGTGCTTGCGCAACACCGTCGGGGCCAGCGTTGCGATGAGGAGCTCGTCTTTGCGCAGCTTCTTGCTCGCCCGCTCGGCCAGAGGCCCCGGCTCGCCGAGTCGAATGGGAGAAAGGACGATGGCCGCCTGCGGATTGGCCTGCTCGGGCACGATCAGCCATTGGTACGTCTCGGGCAACCGGGCCACCACGGTATCGTTGGCCGCCCGTTTCTGCGTCTCCGCCTGTCGGGTCTGATGCGTATCGAGGCTCAGGGCCTCTTTCTCGGCCAGGATGGAGTCCCAGGCCAGATACTTGCGAACCGCCTCATCCAGGTCCTGCAGGCGCACACGGTCGGCCGCCAGGAACACCAGGCTGTTGCGATAGAGGCGGGGCGAGCTGCCGCGGGAGTCCAGAATCTCTCGAATCCTGGCCTCGGCCGGACTGCCCGGCTCCTTGGAGTACGGCTCGTCCGGGCTCAGCACAATTAGTCGGGCATCCAGGTCGTCCGGGACGTCGGCGCTCCCTCGCGGCAGGGCGTGGATCCGGCCGAACTCGCCCTTCCTGGACAGGTCGGCCCGAAGCCTGCGCTCGATCTCGAGCACCACCTTGTCCGAGTCCCGCTTGAGCTGTTCGGCCCGATCCTCGGCCAGCTTCGTGACGGTGGGCTGGGTCGAGTACCAGACCCGAGGACCGTCCTGGTAGAGATAAGTAGCGGCGCCCGCCAGCCGGCGCAGAGCGTCGCTGAAGATGGCCGTAGACTCACCCGGCATGGCGCAACCCAGCTTGACCTGCCGGTCCTCCAGGCCCTTATGGGCGGCCGCGGCCGTGGGAGCGGAGCCAAGGTAGACCGTGCGAGCGACCCTCCGGCAGGCATGGAGCTTTCCCAGGTTAGAGAACTCGCTGTCGATGCGCAGGGGCAGCGAGCTCGGGCCGTCGACGTCCTTGCTGATCACCGGCAGCCACTGATCCGAAAGATAGCGCGTCAGCTCGAACTGAACTCGCTCGTCGTCGATGGGGATCATTGAGGGCATGATGAGCGGATTGCGATCACCCTTCTCCCAGAGGCTGTGGATTACGGCCGCCATCAAGCGCAACACACCCCGCGTGCGCTGAAACTTGACCAGGGTGGACCAGTCCGTGTAGAGCCGATCGAAAACCTCCGGATGGATGGGGTAGGCGGCCCGAATGCGTTTCTCGTAGTCGGTGGTCTTGCACTCGAGGGGAAACTCCTGCGGCTGGCTGCGGTAGAAGTCGCCGAAGGCGCGCGCGATGACGTCGCAATCGGTGAATTGCTGCGGATCTGTCATGGGCTGAAAGAGCCGGCGCCGCACGATCTCGAACCCCTCCTCGGCGCTGGCGGGCCGCCAGGAGGATTCCACCCGTCCGACCACGTTGCGCAGGCGATCGAGCGCCTCGCGCCCGCGGACGCCGCCCACCTCCACGTCGTCGGCCAGGGCGTGGGGAGAGGTGGCCGTGTCCGAGGCGGGAAGGCTGACGACCAGCAGGCAATTCTCGGCCAGCTTGGCCGACTCGGTGAGGGCCTGGGCGAACGTGAACTGGGTCTCGAATGGACCGCCCGGAAGGTCGCTCTGATCGTGCAACTGCCGCGCATAGGCCACCCACTCGTCGATCAGGATCAAGCACGGGCCATACTCGTTGAAAAGCTCGCGGAGCACGTCGCCGGGGCTGGTGGCCCGGGCATCGTCGGCGGCGATGCGCGCGAAGGCCTTCGGGCCGCCGAGCTGGTAGGCAAGCTCCCCCCAGAGGCTGCGGACGGTGGTCCCGTCCGGCTTGACGGTCGGGTTGCCCGGGGAGATCTTGTTGCCCACGAGCACGACCCGGTTGGCCGTCGGCAGGTCCTTGAGCCCGGCCTCGCCCAGCACCGCGTCCACTCCCGGCAGCCTGCGGCTGTCGATTCCGGAGAAGAGGTGGTAGAGCGCCAGCATCGAGTGCGTCTTGCCGCCCCCGAAGTTGGTTTGCAGCTGCACCACCGGGTCGCCCCCCCGGCCCGAGAGACGTTGCGCCGCGCCCACGAGAAGGCGTTTCAGGCTCTCGGTGAGGAAGGTGCGGCGGAAGAACTCGGTGGGATCCTTGTATTCCGGCGCGCCCTCGCCCAGATGGACCTGCCACAGGTCGGCCGCGAACTCGGCCTGACGGTAGTTGCCTTTCGCCACGTCCTCGTGGGGGGTGACGACCTCGCGCCAGGCCTTCAGGCTTCCCGTTACGGTCGTCTCGATGGCCGTGCCGGTGGTCTTGCGTTTCTCGCTGCGGGCCTTCTCCTCGAAGCGTAGCCGCAGCACCTCGGTCTTCATCTTGTCCAGCTCGTCGGCCTCCGGCGCGGACACGGCCAGGAGTAGCCGGTGGGTGGAGTCCAGGACGCGGTAGACGTCGTCAGAGGTCAGGCGCTGCTGGTGAGCCCACTTGTTCCGGCTGTCTCTCAGCTCGCTGACCAGCGTGCGCTCGGAGAACCCGAGAATCTTCCTGAAGACGTCGTTCCAGGTATCCCACATGAGCCGGAGGATGGCGGCCACATCCCACTCTGCGACGGGTTTCTGGCCGATCATCGGGTCGTCCACGAAAGGCTTGAGGACCTGCGGCGAGAGACCGGCCTGAAAGGCGGCGCGGATCTCGCGCTCCACGAAAGGCCCGAGCCCGGCCTGAAGCATCTCCATCGCTTTGCTGACCCGATCGAGATTCGTGACGGCCATTCTTACCTCTCACTCCTGCGGTGCATCAGCGCTTCCCCCACCAGTGGAAATCGGAGTATCCCCTCAGCTGCCGCGTCAGCTCGTCCTGCACCGATCTCGGCAGGTTGGACCAGGGCCCGCAACTGGTGCTCCGAGGCTGAGCGGGTACCTCGTAGCGGTTCCCGAGCCCGTCCTTCACCATGAAGGAGCCCAGAGCGGCGTCTTTCGTCTCGAAGCTGGGCCAGAGGAAATACACGCCACCCGGCGGGATCATCTCGGAGCGACCGCCGTTCTGCAACAGAGAAAGTGGGAAAGAGCCGCGGCTGCGGTTCGTGAGCATGACGCTGTTGCAGTCAAGCTCGACCGGTTGGTCGGAGAGATTCTGCACGCAGGCCCAGACGTTGTGGAACGTGCCGCTGCGCTCGACCTCCGTGACGACCACAATCAGCGGCAGGGACCCGTTCAGGGTATAGGAGAGCGAGCCGACCTGTCCCCCTCTCTCGACGCCCAGCTCCAGCTTCGTGCCGGAGGGCCCGGACAAGGCTTCGACCATCCTGGCCGGCGTCAGGTCTTTGAAGGCCGTGCCGTTGGCCGAGACGATGATGTCGCCGCGCCGCAGCCCGTTCTGGGCTCCCCAGTTGGGGTTCGTGGTGTTGATCAGCAGGCCCTGGCTCACCTTGGAGACCCAGACACTGAGGCTCGGCACGTAGAATTCCGCCGCCCGGGCAGAGTCGGCGCAAAGGACCAGCCAGGCCAGCAGGAAAATTTTGATTCGCATGCTTTCCTCCCCTGAGTGTTACCTTCGGACGGCTATCCCTCGCCCCCCACGAAAAGCTCGGCCTGCTCGGGTCGGCGGCTCTCGCGGGCCAGGCGAGCGATCTCGGGCCAGCTCTGCACCAGAGCGTTGTAGGAGAGGGCTTCGGAAGCCCGCTTCTTGCGCTCGCAAAGCGTGTAGAGCCGGTAGGCCAGCTCGCGGGCGACCTCGGCCTGGGAGCCGAGCTTTCCGGCCAGCTGCGCGGCCGCGGCCTCGCCGCCCGACTCCAGCACCCGGATGAGGTGGTGGACCATCTCCCACACCGTGAGCCGCTTGTCGGTAGCAGGAGCCCAGCTTGTGGCAAGCTCTCCCGGCTTGAGCAGACGCACCTTGCCGCGATGCGATTGCAAGATGCCCGCTTCGACCAGGCCCGAGATGCTGGTGTTCTTGGCCTTCGACAGCGTCTCGGCCGTGCCAAACTCCCCCTCGGAGAAGCCCTGCTGCTCGAACCAGGCGAGCGCCCAGCGCGTATCGGGGTCGAAGTCGCCTTCCTGCTCGGTCAGGATCTCGTCCAGGGTCTGGTTGATGAGGGCCAGGGCCTCGCGCACCGAGAGCGGCTTTCCGGAGGCGTCCAGGACCTGGCTGTAGCGCGTGTAGATGGCCATGCCCGGACCGATGGCGGACTGGGCCAGGTCGACCGGAGCGATGTTGCTCCTCTGCAGGTGCGCCAGCGCTTCCGGGAGCTCGTTCTTGAGGGCGGTCATGAACTCGCGCCGCGTGGCCGTTGGGGCGGCTCCGGGCCGGGCCCGGCAGGCCAGAACCACCGAGGTGGCCAGCGAGTTGCGGCCGACGTTGCGCAGGCCTCCCGACTGCTCGGTGCGGATCGGCCAGGTTCCGACGATGGAGAACCCGCCTTCGACCAGGGCCGAAAGAAACGTATCCCAGCCCGTGGAGGCGACCCCGCCGTCCTGGGACTCGCTCTGCTTGAAGGCATAGAAGATGCTCACGGGGACCTCCGGCAGGGCGCGCTGTCTCAGGCGGGCGATGACCTCCCGCATGCCATCGAGGAAGTAGCGCTCGGCCGCATCCTTCGAGCTGTGCCGGCTGGGGTCGGCCACCAGCTCGTCGGCCTTGGGCACCAGGACGGTGGACAGGAGCTCGGGCAGAATCGGCTGGAGCGCGCGCCGCAGCCAGACATAGAAAAGGTCGGACAGATCGGCGTAGGGCACATTGTCGAAGTAGGGCGGGTCGGTGGTGACCACCGCGGCTCCGTCGGTCGGGAGCGCCCGGGCATCCCCCTGCTCGGCCCGCCCTGGCGTGCCCTGGCCCAGGGGCTCGATGGCTTTGGCGGTCAGCTCGACCCCGTCGTAGAAGTTGCCCGTGCTCTCGGAGAACGGGTTCCCTTCGGCGAACTCCCAGGTCATCGGGACGGCGGACAGGCGGATCAGGCTCTCAAGTTTCTCCCCAATCGTGTGCCAGATGCTGAAGGCGGTCCAGCGGTCGTGGCGCCGGCTCACGGCCAGCCCGAGCCCGACCGCGACGGCGTCGGCGTAGGCGAGCGCTCCCGTGCCGCCCTCTTGCAGCCTGCTGCCTTCCTTGCGGCCGGCCGCCCGCGCGTCGGCCAGCACCTTCTCGCGGGCCTCCGAGACCAGGGAGGACAGCGTGTCCAGGGCCACAAGCTGGCGCGGGGTGAAAAGGCTCGCGTGCGTGGTGTAGCCGTAGTTCTGGACGCGAAAGCCCAGCGCCTGACTCGGGAGGGAGGTCGTCGGCACGTCCTCGGGCGGGGGGACTCGCGCGACCTCCTCCTGCTCGGGGGTTGCGGAAAGGTAGACTCGCCCTCGGCCCGCGTCAGCGATCACCGCCAGCATCCGATACCCGATTCCATTTGCGCGGCCCTGCTCGCGCACATAGGCGGCGGACATCGGGGCATCGCTGAGAAGACATCGGAAGTCTCCGCGTCCGATCTTGGTTCCCTCCGAAACCGCCTCGCCGGACGGCGGGCTGCTCGAGGCGATGACCCGGAATCTCCAGGTGCGGGCTTTCCGGTCCACGTCCGGCTCGACCCAGACTCGTTTGCCGGGCTTCTTGCACAGCCAGTAGCTGGCGATCAGGGGTACGTGCGCGCCCCCCATTGCGGGGTCCGGGCTGGCTACCGTCCTGGCCCAGAGCCAGGCGATCACGGTCAGCTTCTGCCCCACCAGCGGCTGCAGGTCCGGCCGCTCTCGCGCCGTTTCCTCGGTGACCTCCACTCGGGGATAAAGGTGCCCGATCCGCTTCTCCGCCTCGTCTCGCATCCAACGACCGTAGAATCGCACGTCCTGGGCCAGACCTTCGGCACCCCGCCACTCCCGCTCGATGAGCTTCTTCTCGGCGCGCGCCTCAGGATGCACGGGAGCCATTCCTGCGAACCGGGGTGGGATCTCGATCATCGCTTTGTTGATCAGCACGGCCACCGGGTTGAGATCGCTGGCGCAGGCCTCCAACCCCAGTCGCTGCGCCTCCAGCGGAATGGAGCCGCCTCCCGCGAACGGGTCGTGGAAGGCCGGCAGCTTCTGGCGATTGAACAGCTCTGTCGCGCGGGGGTGGCCGGCGTTCTCGGCGCAAGTGCGCCGCCAGCTGCGCCAGATCTCATCCCGGGCCGCCTGGAGGACCTCCTCGTTATTGGTATTCTCCCACTGCACCAGATCCTCGATGATGCGGAACAGGCGCTGGCGCTCTTGTTCCTGGGCCTTCTCCGTCTTGAAGAGGTCCGGGTAGGAGGACGGGTCGTCCACCATCTGGGCGAACAGCACCGCGCGCGCCGCCGCCAGGGGACGGCGGGCCCACCACAGATGCAGGGTGCTCGGATGGCCCGTGCGGATGGACTTCTCCCTGGCGCTGGCCTTGTTGATCGCCTCCAGGGGCAGAGCGACCTCGATGAGCTTTTTCTTGTGGGCCATGAATCAGGCTCCCTCCTGCGGGCGATCGGTCGGGACTTGTGCGCGAATCAGCTCGGCGACACCTTCCGGCCCCACCAGAGCGAGCAAGAACGAGCGCCAGGACTCGCGATCCTCGTGGGCCTCGGGCCTCATGAAACCACGAATCTGCGCCGCCACCCGCTTGCCCACCGAGCCCGACAGAACTTCTCCATGCTGGTTCGTAACGTCGCGGATCGCCCCGGCGACGGCGCTCTGTACCAGGCGGTAGTACCGGTCGCGGGCCGCTCCGTCCTCGGAGACGATCTTGCTCACGGCGTCCCTCGGCTCTTGCGACCAGGAAATCGAGAGAGTCCAACACCGCCGAGGAAGTGATAGTGGCGCCGAATGCTCTCCTTTGTAGCTCCGGTGTCGCTCTCTCTGGCGCCTTGCTCGGCCAACCGCCGGATCTCCCCGCGTGTCTTTCGCATGCGGGCGGCCCAATCGCGCCCCTGCGGACGAAGAAGGAGAAGAGCATCACAAGAATCGGGCTCCACGCGCATGACCGTCTCCCGTTCTCCCCAGGCCAGAGGCTCGTAGACGCTCGGCGCAATCCATTCGAGGGTCGCAGGGCAATCGACCAGGCTTGCGGAGGGGAATCGCTTCTGAATGCGTTGGAAGGCTTCTTGCACTTGTTGCCGCTCCCGGTCATGGGCCGCGAGTAGATCGACAACGGCCTCATCAGACTTGCGGGAAAACCAACCTTGCAGAGTTACATCCTCAAAGAAGAGAGCCAGTCGGGCGGCCGACAAAGGCTCCGGGAGCTTGATCTCCGAGTGCCAACAGTTGCGGGGCTGGTTGCGCCAGAGAATGAAAACCTGACAATCATCAAACAAGAGTCCGGCACCCGCTGCCAGGGCCCGGACCTCATCTTCATCCGCTCCATCGAGTACACTCGATACCTGGTGGCCGAGCCTGGGCGTGAAGCTGTCGCAGCTCACCGCATCACCTCCGCTCGGGCCATCAGCTCCGCAAAGTCGTAATTGACGCTCGTGACCCCGAAGTCGGGCTCTCGCTGGAAGGGCCTGCGCACGTAGTGAACCCGGTGCGTTTTGTCGGACAAGAACTCCACGATGGCGAGAATGAAGTCGTCCGGCTTGTTGAGCGAGTAGAGTATCTCGTTGCGCGTCACGGTGATCGTGGTCGCGCTGCTGTCGCGACCTTTGACCTCGAGGAAGCGCAGCTTGCCGGAGGCTCCGTGGCGGCTCTCGATGTCGTAGCCAAGCCTCTCCAACTCCCGATCGATGGGCTCAAAGCCCAGCCCTCGCTCGATCTCCATCACGATGGCTCGCGCCCTGGCCGCCACCGCCAGTCGGTCCGCCGTAGGCGCCTCCGGTCGGCGGCCGGAGATGTGAGCTAGCAAGCCCATCGGCACCACGACCAGTCCGCCCAACACAACCGGCGGCAGGGCCGAGAGCTGCGCCTCTCGGTCCAGCTCGGTCAGACGGCGCTCGAGACGCCCCTGAAGCTCATCCGCCCGGCGCCGCGCTTCGAGCGAGTTCAGCCTGGCATTGGGTTTGCCGGCCTGCTCTTGCAGCTTGAGCTCCTCCGCGCGGTGGTCCCAGTAGGTGATCTCCTTCGTCAGCCGGTCCTTGACCGCCGCCCGGGCCTTCTCGATCCAGCCCAGGCGGCGCGAGCGCACCTCGTCGAGGTGCCCCGGAACAATCTGGGCGATGGAGTGCGCCTGCGCCTTCTGCTCCAGCTCGCGCACGATCCAGGCGAGCTCGGGTCGGGCCAGCAGGCTCCCCGCGTCCGGCTCGTCGCTGCCCAGGGGCCGATAGTCCAGGTAAGGCGCATAATGAAGGTGACGGACCTGGCCGGTAGGATCCTGCTCGACGTAGAGCATGCGCTTGGAGATGGTGCGGCGCTCTCCGCTCGGCAGAGTGCTCGCGTCCTGGATCGAGTGCTCGAGGTAGAAAAGGACGCGCGGGGTGGTGCCGCTGTCCCGCTCGTCTACCAGGACCGTGCCGCGTCGCAAGAGGTCTCGATGACGCTCAAGCGTCAGATCGAGCGTGGCGTCGAGCAGGGGATGGCCGGGACAGATGAAGGCTGCCAGAGGGACACCGGCCGGGGTCAGCAGGCTCTTCTCGAAGGCAATTCGCTCGTAGCGGGCCTGCACCGGAGCACCCGCTCCCATCAGACGGTCGCGGTTACGGATCGGTGCCGGCACATGAGTCAGCTCGTAACGCCGGGTTTCGCGCTGGCGCACGCTGCCGCCAAGTTGTTTGAAAGCCTCCAGGAAGAAGGACTCGATGTAATGGGGCTGCAAGCGTCGCGCCTCGGCGCGCTCCATGTCCTCGCGGATGCGGGCGACGTTGGTGGCATCCATCGCATCCTGGGCCAGGGCGCGATCCTCCATCAGGTCCTGGATGTGCTCGCGATCGATGGCGTGCTCGATGGCCTGCTCCAGCCGAATCCGCACCTCCGGCAGCTCCCCATAGCGAATGGCCTTCAGCAGTAAGTCGCGTAAAGGCTTTCCCTCGAACTGCAGCTTTCCGAGCACGTCGAAGACCTGTCCTCCGAGCGCCTTGCGAGCCTCCTCGAGCTTCTCCAGCAGCTTGCGGTACACATCGCCTTCCCGCGTCTCGTCGGCCACGAGGTTCCAAAGGTGGCAGACCTCGGTCTGGCCGATGCGATGAATCCGGCCGAAGCGCTGCTCGAGCCGATTCGGGTTCCAGGGTAGATCGTAATTGACCATCAGGTGGGCTCGTTGAAGGTTGATGCCCTCGCCCGCCGCATCGGTGGCCAGGAGCACCTTCACCTCCGGATTGTGCAGGAAGGCCTCCTGCGCCTTGCGCCGCTCTTCTCGGCCGAGTCCGCCGTGAATGGCCACCACCGCCTCTTCTCGGCCCAGGAGGGTTGTGATTCGGGTTTGGAGGTAATTCAGGGTGTCTCGGTGCTCGGTGAAAAGCACCAGCTTCTGGTGCGGGGAGGCTTTGGGCGGCTCGATAGGTCCGGCTCCGTAGGGCACGCCCGGCTCGGCCGTACGGTCCGCGATGGCGCTCGAGGTCAACAGAGCTCCCAAAAGCGAGGCCAGCTCACGCCACTTCGTGTCCAGACCGCTCCGGCGCAATGCCTGAGCCATCGATTCGAGGTCGGTGAGGGTTCCGATCTCCGCCTTCAGCTCATCGATGGTGCGGGCGGCTGTGGCCTGATCCAGGATCTCCTCCTCGGCCTGCTCGACCTCGGTCTCCGGCGCATCCTCGAGATCTTCGATATCGTCCGGCTCAAGCAGCGGGGGATCGACATCCAGAGCCGCCGCCCCTCTCTGCAGAAGTTGCAGCTCCCGCAGTTTCTTCTCGAGCCGTTCACGCCGCCGGTGCAGAGACTGGTAGATGGCCTCGGGCGAGGAAGCCAGGCGACGCTGCAAGATGGTGAGCGCGAAGCCCACGGTGCCCGAGCGCCGGTCGTTCTGCAGCGCCTCGGCCCGGTTGAACTCCTGACGCACGTAGTCGGTGACCTCTTTGTAGAGCTCGGCTTCGGGCTCGGAGAGCCTGTAAGGCACTGTGTAGGCGATGCGCTCCGGAAAGAGCGGTCGCCCGTCGAACTTGAGCAGGGACTCCTTGACCATCCTTCGCATCAGATCGGATACGTCAACCTGGTGCACACCGTCTCGAAAGCGCCCCTCGAAGCGGTCGCCGTCGAGCAGAGCCAGGAAAAGCTGGAAGTCCTCCTCTTTCCCGTTATGGGGGGTCGCTGTCATCAGCAGAAAATGCCGCGTCAAGCCCGAGAGCAGCTGACCAAGGCGGTACCGCTTGGTGTATTTGACTTCTCCGCCGAAGAACGTGGCGGAGAGCTTGTGTGCCTCGTCGCACACGATCAGATCATAGCGAGCGTCCGGGGCTGCCAGCCGGGCCTGCACCTCCTCGCTGCGCGAAAGCTTGTCGAGGCGGGCGATGGCCAGGTCGTTCTCCAGAAACCAGTTCCCCGTACGAGCCGCTTCAAGTTTGTCGTTGGTCAGGATCTCGAACGGCAGAAGAAACTTTCGGCTCAGCTCGTCCTGCCATTGCTCCACCAGGCTGCCGGGGCAGACAATCAGACAGCGCTGGAGGTCGCCTCGGGCGATGAGCTCTTTGATGAGCAGACCGGCCATGATGGTCTTACCAGCCCCCGGATCGTCGGCCAGAAGAAAGCGCAGTGGCTGGCGCGGAAGCATGGATTCGTAGACGGCGGTAATCTGATGGGGGAGCGGATCGACCAGCGAGGAGTGGACGGCGAGGACGGGGTCAAAAAGGTGGGCCAGGCGGATGCGGTGCGCCTCGGAAACAAGACGGAACAAGGCCCCGTCTCCGTCAAAACTCCAGGGTCGCCCTGCCTCGACGACCCTGAGACGCTCCTCATCATGCCGATAAAGGAGCTGGTTGGCAACGCGCCCTCCGGCATCCTTGTAGGTCAATTCGAGCGCCTCCGAGCCAAACCACTGCACGTTGACGACGCTCACGACCCCATCGGGAAGGATCCCATGAATGGAAGCGTTGGGCTGGAGCTCCTCGAGCTTCACCTGGGCTCGCCTCCAAGAATGGGAACATGGTCACACCGGATCAAATGGTCCTCCCCAAAATGGCTCCACGACTTGTATGCTCAAGCGCAGTTCGAATCAATTTAAGAACGTCCCTTCTCGGTCGACCAGTTGCCCTCCAGTCAAGCTACCAGGTCGGGATGACAGGTAGTGACATCGAGGAGCGCGGAGGAGGGTTTGGGGAGGCTTAACCGCGGGCCGCCTGTGGACAGCTTGAATTACTTCGTGTGCAAGAGCTGGAAGTAATTCAACCTGCCCACAGGCACGGGAGCCTCGAGATGGCGATGGTTGATAAGCAGCGGGGAAGTAGGCCCGGCTACGCGGGAGTCTCAAATGGGCGAGACCTCACGTCAGCAACTTTGAAGAATATTTTTTGTTGAGGAGCCAGATTTGGGTCAGCGCACGAAGACGAACAGAACTAATGTTTGCTCCTCTGGCCTGGGTCCGGAGGAGCGGCCTTGGGAAAGTCATCGTCATTCCGGACCAACTGCTCAATGTACGCCCTGGAGCCTTCAGGCCTGGCCTGAATAAACAGGTAGACGTCCGGGTTAAGCCGCACGCTTAGAACTGGCGCGCCGTCGTTCGCCAGATCCTTAGGATACTTCCGCGGTCTTCCGCGGCCCCGTTTCTCCTCGCTCACTGCCCCATAGTAGCAGCCCACAAAATATTTGTAAACGGATATTGACATGCATAACCGTTTACGGTATATTGTTTCCGTAAACAGTTTATCGGAGGTAGCAAGCATGTCGACTCGTGAAACCGTCCCCGAGAAAGCCACCCGCCTCAAGAGGAACTACCGCGTCATCCAGGTCACCGAGCGCGCCTTCATGGTCATCGGCGATCACTCGACCTACGAAGTCCGCCGCTTCAATGGCGGCTGGTACTGCAACTGCCGCTGGACCAAGTTCAACGGCACCCTCAAGCCCTGCTCGCATATCCGGGCCGCCGAGCAAGCGATGCTCGACCCGGCCTGCCAAGAGGTCGTCAAACCCCTGGCCCAGTTGCTGGCCAGCACCCTGAACTAGAACCGGAGGAAACCCACCATGCCCGACCCCGCCACTCGCAAAACCATCACTGTCGACGAGGCCGCCGCATACCTGGGCGTCTCGCGCTACTCCGCCTACCAGGCTGTCCGGGAGGGGTCCATCCCCTCGATCCGGATCGGCCGACGCATCCTCGTCCCCGTGCAGCCCTTCGAAGCCCTGCTCGGCGCCCCCATCTTTTCCAACAACTAGACACACCGCCCGCCCACCCGACCCCGCAAAGCCAGTGGGGCCCGTCACCCCACTGGCTTTGCTCATGAAAACGAAGGAGGAACCCCAACAATGAGAGGCCACATCACAAAACGCGGAGACACCTACCGAGTCGAGATTCACCTGGGCTACGACAAAGAGGGGAAGCGTATGCGCCACCGCAAGACCCTGTCCACCAAGAAGGCCGCCCAGAAGTATCTGCGCGACAAGCTGGACGAGTTCGAGACCGAGGGCGGCATCCGGGAGCGCAACCTGCAGACCCTGGGCGCCTTCTTGAAGCGCTGGCTTGAGGGCGCCAAGCTGCGCGTGCGCCAGCGCACCCATGAGGAATACTGCGCCAACGTCGAGCGCTACGTCGGCAAGCACGACATCGGCAAGAAGCTGCTGACCACCGTCAACCCGATCGACATCCAGGAGCTCTACACGGAGATCACCGCCCGGGGCACCGGCCCGTACGCGATCCGGAAGCTGCACTCGATCTTGCGCCAGGCGCTGCAGCAGGCGGTGAAGTGGCGCGAGCTGCACCAGAACCCGGCGCTGTTCGTCGACCTTCCCAGGATCACCCGGAAGCGCGAGCTGAGGGTGCTGCACTCGAGCGACCTGGCGAAGTTCGTGCAGGCCGCGCTGCAGGAGCTGCGGCTGGGCGCAATGTGGGTGCTGGCCCTGGCCACCGGGATGCGGCCGGAGGAGTACCTGGGCCTCTTCTGGAGCGACTTCAGCCTGGACTTCCGGAAGGTCACCGTGAACCGCGCCCTCGTGCGCTTCGTCCGGAAGGTCGAGGGTCTGCCCAAGTGGCGCTTCGAGCCGCCGAAGACGGACAAGAGCCGCCGCACGCTCGCGCTGGAACCGGAGATGGCCGAACTCCTGCGCCAGCACCGCGACCAGCAGAACATCGAGAAGGAGTATGCCGGGTCGGCCTATGAAGACCTCGGCCTGGTCTTCGCCAACGAGTTGGGCGGCCCGCTTTACCTCGACAACTTGCGCGCCAGGAATTTCAAGCGGGTGTTGCAGCGCGCCGGCCTGCCCAGCAATTTGACAGTTTATTCATTACGTCATTCTGCGGCGACGGCCCTGTTGAAGGACCGCGAATCACTGAAGGTTGTTAGCGAATTACTTGGCCACAGCACAATACGATTAACTGGAGACGTCTACTCGCATGTCTCCGACGACATGCTCGAGGAGGCCTCGGCCAAGCTGGGCAAGCGGATGTTTCAGTAACCCAACTGGCTACCTCTTCGTCCCCCCCCGGACCCTTCTACATATCTAAAAATGGTCCTGACGGAGGTTTCGCCAAGTCGAGACTACCGCGTAGCCGATGTAACGCCCCCGCGGTAAAGCCCAAATGCCGCGCCAAGACGAGGCCCCCGTGCCTGTGGTAAAGTGGGAGACTCGCCCGACCTTTCACCACGCGAGTCTTCCACTTTTCCATAGGCCGCCTACGGCAAAGCCTACCCCTATCCGCCCCGGACCCAGCATCGTCCCCCGCGGTGGTCCCCCAGACGAGATGTCTGGCTACTTCGACCTGGCCCCCTCCGGGCCCTAAAACCCATATCTAAATTACGGATTAAAGGCCCTGTCTGAAGCCGCTCGGGCCGCCCTACCCTTATCGTGCCCCACAAAACATACCCAACGAGGCTCGACCCGGGTCGAGGATAACGCGTTTTGTGGGGCAACCGGCCGCCCAACTTATTCATAACGGCGGCCGAAGAGGCTCCCCCCACCGGCGCGGGGCTTGCCCGACACGAAGGGCAAGTCCCTCCGGACGCGAAGTTACCCCAAGTCGGTCCCCCACCCAGCCGCGCACGCGGATGGCGCCACGAAAGGCCTCGACGCCCACCCACCCAGAAGCCTACAACCACGCCATGAGCCAAGTGGTCCCCCAGTGGTCCCCAGATCCAGAAATCTCAGGATCTTGGCCCCCAGGCCAACAACGAAAAAAGCCCGCCACAGTGGGCTTTAACACTGGAGCCGGGGAGGCGATTCGAACGCCCGACCTGCTCATTACGAGAGTTACTATCGTACGGCCGTTCGCTACAGGATTGCCGTGAATGACTTAAACATCAGGTTTCCGAAAGCCGAAACGGGTTAGATTAGACTACCTGTTTGAGTCGAGCCTCCCTTTGTGCCAAGATCAACCAGGCCGATTCACGCGAATCAAACAACGACCGGGCTCCCCGTCAGAAATAGCCAGGTGGATGTGGCGGCTCTGGGCCTCAAAGTCTGGATCGAAAGAGCATACGATGATTCCGAGATGATTAGCTCCTGAATTGTGCAGGTGGACAAAATGGCGTCGGTTCAGGGTTAATATGCCACGATCGCGGGCGTCTGGCATAGCCTGACCAGCCTGCCCGTCCTCGCGCATCGTCAAGACATGCTCTGAAAAAAACTTCCAGGCAAACTCCAGTTCGCCCCATCTCGGTCTGCCACTCCGCGACGGCCACGCTCGAGGCGTAGAAGGCCCTTCCGGCCCATCCAAAGCCCTCTCAGGCGATTTCCCCCTCCCGAGGCTCCAAATAGCCCGGAAGGCCACTGCAAACTAGGCTAAATTTCCTGACAACCACGCCATTCTAAGGCATCGCCACTTTTGACAGTCGGACCCAAGTTCGTGTAATCTAACAGTGCGAATGTTCACGATGCTCAGCAAAGCCGAACGACTGGAGGCGCTGGTGCGCTACGACACCGAGTGCCGTCGCCTGGTGGGCCTGGAGAACGCGGCCCGCCTGCGCTTCGGGCGG
>JAANMY010001173.1_pt1 | contig 31347 bp, 29 predicted proteins | sample 7279691 | NCBI WGS metagenome assembly JAANMY01 (sample SAMN14094543, study PRJNA606508) | bioreactor metagenome | isolation source: A lab-scale SPAN reactor treating ammonium-rich wastewater day 388 | place: Ireland: Galway | collected 2018-02-07
GTTACCTGTTGCTGATATTCTGCCGCAGTTAACCCAACTGCTGGCCCGGCATAACCGGGTGGTGCTGTCGGCGCCGCCCGGTGCCGGTAAATCAACCTATTTGCCGCTTTACTTACTTAAGCATGCCGACTTTGCCGGTAAAACCCTGCTGATGCTGGAGCCGCGCCGTCTGGCGGCTAAAAGCATCGCAGCCTATCTGGCCCGCCAGTTGGGCGAAGAGGTGGGCGTGACTGTCGGCTATCAGATCCGCCAGGAGCAAAAGCGCAGTAGCGCCACCCGTTTACTGATCGTAACTGAAGGCGTGCTGACGCGAAAATTACAGCAAGATCCTGAACTTAGCGGGATTGACCTGCTGCTGTTTGATGAATTTCATGAGCGCTCGCTGCATGCCGATCTGGCGCTGGCGTTGTGTTTAGAAGTGCAGCAGTTAAGGCCTGATCTTAAGTTACTTATTATGTCGGCCACGCTGGACACTGCAGAGCTGGCCACCGCACTTGAGGCGCCTGTGCTACAAAGTGAAGGGCGTAGCTACCCGGTGACTATTGACTATCTGCTGCCGGATCAGCGGCCGTTGGCGGTGCAAATCGCCAGCGCGGTACAGCTGGCCTTAGCTAAACATGCCGGCAATATACTGGTGTTTCTGCCAGGACAGGCTGAAATAAACCAGACGGCGCAGTTGCTGGAGCAGCAAGGCTTGCCACCTCAGGTACAATTACACCGCCTGCTTGGCAGCTTAACGCTGCAGCAACAGCAAGCTGCTATAGCCCCGCCGCCTGAAGGCCAGCGTAAAGTGGTGCTGTCGACCAATCTGGCAGAAACCAGCTTAACCATTGAAGGCATTACCGTGGTGATTGACAGCGGCCTGTGCCGGCAAAGCCGGTTTTATCCGCGCCATGGTATTAGCCTGCTGGAAACTGCTGCTATTAGCCAGGCCGCTGCTATTCAGCGCGCTGGCCGGGCTGGCCGTTTGGCGCCGGGGCATTGTTACCGGCTGGACAGCAGTGACAAATGGCAGCGGCGCGAACGGTTTACGGCACCGGAAATAGCGGTGGCGGATTTAACCGCCCTGCGCTTAGAAGTGGCCGCATGGGGCTGTCAGGTAGCTGAACTGGCTTGGCTTACCCCGCCGCCTGCGCCGCATCTGGCGGTGGCAGAGCAATTGCTACAGCAACTGCAGCTACTGGACAGTAAAGGTAATATCACAGCTCTGGGCCGGCAGGCCCATCAACTGGGCACTGAGCCGAGGCTGGCGGCTATGCTACTGCACGCCAAAGTGCTGGAGCAACAAGGCGAAACGGGTGCGATGGCACTGGCCTGCATACTGGCTGCGGTGCTGGAAGATAGCCGGGTACTGCAGGGCGATATTGAGCAGCTATTGGGCCGGGTTAAGCACAGCCTGTCGCTGCAGTGGCAGCAAGCGCAGCGTTTTGCTGGCTTGCTCGGTTGCAGCCTGACAGCACAGCTACCGCTGCAGCTCAGCGCCGTGCTGGCGCTTAGAGCCTATCCGGACCGACTGGCGCGTCAGCGTGGTCAGGGTTATCAGCTGGCGAACGGCAGCGGTGCGGTGCTATCACCAGAGCATAGGCTAAGCGGTCAGCCGCTGTTAGTGGCGCTGCATGTACAACAAATTGGCCGGGAAAACCGTATCTATCATGCGCTGCCCATTACGCTAACGGATGTGCTAAGCGACTGGCAGGACGCGCTAAGTTGGCAAACCTTAACGCTGTGGGATGACAACAGCGGCAGTTTTTACACCGAGCAGCAGCTCAATTTTGGCCAACTGGTGCTAAATACCAAGCCGGCCACATTGGCGCTAAGCGCCGAGCAAAAGCAACAAGCCTGGCAGCGTTATATTGCTAATAAAGGCCTTAGCTGCTTGGCGTGGAATGACGCCACCAGTCAACTGTGCCACCGTATGCAGTTACTGGCGCAGGTACAGCCGGATGCCAACTGGCCCGATTTTAGCGATGAAGCCTTGCTTAGCACGCTGGACAGCTGGCTTGGGCCTTATCTTGGCAATATCAGTAAAAGTGCCGCGCTGGCGCAGCTGCCGCTGTATGATGCATTGCTACAACGCCTGAGTTACCCGCAGCAGCAACAGCTGCAGCAGTTGTTGCCAACGCACTGGCAGGCACCTACCGGTTCAAAGCTGCCAATAGATTATGCTGGCGACGGCGGGCCACGTATTTCAGTGCGGGTTCAGGAAATGTATGGTCAGATCAGCTCGCCCACCGTGCTACAAGGCCAATTGGCGGTGACGGTTGAACTGCTGTCGCCATCGCGGCAACCACTGCAGGTGACACAAAATCTGGCCAGTTTCTGGCAGAATGCTTGGGTTGAGGTGCGCAAAGAAATGCGCGGCCGTTATCCGAAACATTATTGGCCGGACGATCCGGCTGTAGCAGCACCTACCACCAAAACCAAAAAAGCGATGGCAAGATGAGCAGTAAAACCGGGCAACGTAAAGCGACAAAAACGACGGCTAACCCCAAAGCCACAGCTAAGCCCAAATCAATCAAACGCTGGCTAAAAAGCGTCGCGCTATTTTTCGTTAAACTCGCATTGGTGTTAGTGCTGGTGCTGGTGTTTTATCTGGTGTACCTGGACAGCAAAATCAGCAAAAAATTTGCCGGGCAAAAATGGCAGGTGCCGGCACAAATTTATGCCCGTAGCCTGGAGTTGGTGCCGGGTAAAACGCTCAGCCAACAGCAGCTGATTAGCCAGCTGGATAACTTACAATACCAGCGTAACCCCAAACTGGACGCGCCTGGCCAGTACAGTGTATCGCGCAACCATGTCAGCATATACCGGCGGCCGTTTACGTATATTGATGGTTTTGAGCCGGCACAACTGTTTAGTGTCGAATTTAATCGCAGCGGCATTAACCGCATTATGCAGCGCCAGCAAAAAGAGCCGCTGAATTTCGCCCGCTTAGAGCCGCAACTGATTGAGCACTTAGTGGCAGCGCAGCAGGAAGACCGCGAATTGGTGCAACTGCAACAGGTACCTGAGCTGTTTAAAGACACGCTATTGCTGGTAGAAGATCGTGAGTTTTATCATCACCACGGTGTATCACCCTGGTCGGTGCTCAGAGCATTTTGGGTTAACCTGGTGGCAGGGCGCACGGTACAGGGCGGTTCTACCTTAACGCAGCAGCTGGCTAAAAATATGTTTCTTAGCAGCGACCGCACGTTGTGGCGCAAAGCCAACGAGGCGTTAATCGCATTGGTGCTGGATTACCGCTTTAACAAAGATCAAATTCTCGAAGCCTACTTAAATGAAGTTTTTGTCGGCCAGCATTATGCCAATGCCGTGCATGGCGTCGGCCTGGGCAGCCGGTTTTATTTCGGTAAGCCCCTGGCGGAATTACAACCTGCCGAGTATGCCTTATTAATTGGCCTGTTAAAAGGGCCGTCTTATTTCGACCCAAGGCGCTTCCCAGAACGAGCACAACAGCGGCGCGATCTGGTACTACGGTTAATGTTTGAGCAGCACTTGCTTAGTCGTCAGCAATATCAGCAAGCTGTTGAGCAACCGGTTAAGGTAATCGCCCGCGAGCAATACCGGCGTACCGGCTCGGTGGCCTATCTGGATTTAGTAAAAAAAGAGCTGCGCCAACTGAGTATCGACAGCAAATACCAACATCAGGGTATTAAGGTTTTCACCTATCTGGATCTGCAGGCACAACAAGCAGCAGAGCGGGCGGTGCAGCAGCAGCTGAGCAGTCTCGATACTGAGCTGCAAGCGGCCATGGTGGTGGCAGATTACCGCCAGGCTGAGCTTATTGCGCTGGTAGGCGGCAAAGAGGCGCTGGCCGGTGGTTTTAACCGGGCGCTGGATGCCAAGCGGCAAATTGGCAGCATTGTTAAGCCGGTCATTTACTTAGAAGCCTTGGCGCAGCGAGGCCGTTACACGTTGGCCAGCCGGTTGCAGGACGAGCCGATTCGGCTGCGCAGTAACGACCAGGATTGGCAGCCGCAGAACTTTGATAAGCAATTTCGCGGTGAGGTGAGTTTGCTGGATGCTTTAGCGAACTCGTTAAACGTGCCCACCGTGCGTCTGGGATTGCAGCTGGGGTTACCGGCGCTCAATGACGGTATGCGCAAGCTTGGCTTAAACCGTAAAGTGAAACTGCACCCGGCAGCACTGCTTGGCGCAGTGGAGTTAAGCCCGTTGGAAGTGACGCAGCTGTATCAAACCATTGCCAATAATGGCCTGCATCAGCAGCTTACTACCTTGCAGGCGGTTACCGACCATACCGGCTTTACCTTGTATCAGCGCCAGCATCAATTAACCCGGCGCTATGATGAACAAGAAGTGTACCTGCTGCAGTATGCGCTGATGCAGGCAGCGAGAACGGGCACTGCTCGTGCATTACAAAGCAGTTTTCCCGGTGTAACCTTGGCCGGTAAAACGGGCACTTCCAGTGATTACCGCGACAGCTGGTTTGCCGGTTTCGACCAGTATTTAGTCAGCACTGTCTGGCTGGGGCGTGACGATAACAAAGCCATTGGGTTGACCGGTGCCAGCGGAGCGCTCGGTGTATTTAGCGGTTTTCATCGTAATTACGGCGCAGAATCACTGATCCGTGCCATGCCTGAACAGGTATCTTTACAGGCGTTCTCGCGTAAAACCGGTTACCCGCTACCACAAAATTGTATTAACGTATTGTTATTACCTGCGATTTCAGTTGAAATGCCGGTAATGTCCGAATGTACCGACGACTAGCCGCAATTAGCAGACTTTATGAACATTAAACCTGACAGGCCATTACAGGTTGGCGATTGGCAATATTTACCCGAGCAGGACAAACTGGTGCAGTTTGATGCCGCCGGCAAAATTGCCGTTACCGCCGATCTGGACAACCTGTCACAGAAAGTCGCCAACTACTTTATTGTTAATGCCGGTAAGCTGATAACCAAAGACGAATTACTGCAAGACGTCTGGGGTATCCGCGATGTGTCTGATGGCCGGGTAACCCGCGTAATACGGGTGCTGCGCGTTGCCTTGGGCGATGACACCCGCGAACCCACTTATATTGAAACCATCCCCAAACGCGGTTATCGCTTTATCGCCCCGGTAGCTGAGATAGCGCAAGCCGAACCAGTCGAACAGTCAGAACCCGCAGATCAGGTTGCTGCAAAAGCTACCCGCCAGCGTTATTGGCCTACTGCCGCTGCTTTAGCTGCAGTATTTGCGTTGTTTATTGGCGCTTTGGCCTGGTGGTTTTGGCCTCAGGCGATTGATGAAGCTGACAAGTCAATCCCCTTACTACGCTATAAGCCCGTTACCGCGCTGGATGGGTTGGAGTTTTATCAAAACGTGTCAGAAGACGAACGTTATCTGGTATACAGTTATGCAAGCCCAGACAATGAAAGCGTGACAGTACTGATGTTGGAAGATTTACAGGAACATAAGCGAATACAGATAACCGATAGCACCTTCAGTAGCTTCGGTGCAGCTTTTAATCCTGATTTAACTCATATTGCCTATCATCGCTTTTATCAAAATGGTCGTTGCAGCATTCGATTGGTTGATTTTGATATATCGACATTTTCGGTTTCAAATGACTCTGAATTGACGGAATGTGGCGAGAATTCACCGTCGTCTCGACTCGTTTGGTCGCCAGATGCGAAATATGTAATTTACCCTACAATGAATGTTAATCGCCAAATGGTGCTGATGATGAAGCCAGTGCATGGTGGTGTCGCTGAGCAGTTGACTAATCCCCCTCCGAGCAGTTTTGGAGATTATGCGGCGAGATTTTCATTCAAGGGAGACAAGCTGGTTTTTTTAAGAGGCTCAGGGAGTTCAGCACAGTTATGGTTATTGAACTTAGTTAATCGTGAATTAAAAATGTTAGTCGATATAACTGACACACTGCCCGGAAATGTAGGCTGGACCAGTGATGATAAGTTTGTCGTTTATTCATCGACACCAACGGCAGTGAATAAAGTTGATGTTGAGTCAGGATTAGTTTCGCGATTATTTTTTACTGATTATGGCTCTCAAGAAATCCAGACGCTTAAAAATGGCCAGCTCTATGCGTCTGTTGGGAATTTTGCGCATGTGAATATCAAGCAGGTTCATAACGCACTGAAGTCAGAGTATTTTGATAGCAAAGTCGTATTCAGTTCAAATCGTAATGAAAGTTATGTTGAAGCTAATCCTGTAGCTGGCGGACCGACCGCTGTAGTTTCCCGAAGATCTGGATTGCCTCAAGTATGGTTGTTTTATCCTAATGGAGCCCAGCAACAACTCACGTATTTTGAATCGACTGAAAGAATTCGTAGTATGCGCTTTTCTCCAGATGGAAAGTCATTGGTGTTACAACTCCACAATGAGCTATGGGTACTAAGTGAGACAGGTCATCTTACTAAGTTACCTGTGCGCGAAAGTCAGATTATCACTGCGCCATCCTGGAGCCATACAGGCGATTACATTTACTACACTGAATCATTAAATGGGCGTTGGCAAATAGCTCGTTATAATGTCATCTCGCAGCAAATTGATGCCAAACCTTTTGCGCTTGACCAAGAGATGTACCTGGAAAGCTTTGATGGTAAGTACAGCTTCTGGCGTGACTCTGGTAGCAAAAAATTCTACATAAAATGGTTTGAATCGGGGGTAGTGGATGAAATTCCGATTGTCCTACCCGAAAGTCAGTTATGGTATAAATTTCAGGCAATGCCATCAGGGATTTACTTCGCACAGTTACTGGATGACATTTACTATCAACTTAAGTTTTTTGAGTTTGACTCAAAAGCAATCAAGCAACCAATGAATGATGAAGTGATTTATCATAGTCGATTTACAGTATCGGCAGATGAAATGAGTATTTATGTTTTGCAGTCTATCAGAGGTGATATTGATATAGCTAAATTAGCGTTGCCATAGATATTTTATAAAAACTTTATAAGGTTATTATCGAGCAGCAAGTAGAACCAGCCGGTAGGTTGTTCAGTGTACAATCAAACAACCAGCAGGTACGCTCAATGAAAACTATCAAGTCGGTCAAATTATCTGTGTGCGCGATAACTTTGAGTTTTGCCGTAATTGGCTTATTGCAAGCCAAGGCTATGGAGACATCTTCTACTGATATGCTGTTAGCATGCGTCACTTTGCCGTGGTGCTCAGGACCTGATCTCAGCAGCCCAATTTTAAAACCCAAAGGCGATAAAACCGAAACTCAGGACACTAAAGACGAAAAACTAGCCTGATACATTGTCTTACAAATAGAAACGCTAAACATTTCCAAGGCTTAAGGTATAATCCGCCCAGATAATAAGTTATCGGGCGGACCTTAATTTACTCGCCATTTCGTTTGCATATTACTCGGTATGCCATTCTTATATTCTGCATCAAGGTACGATCTTGTCCTTGCTCGTTGACAAATCGGCTTTCAGCTGAAAAAATTCACCATTAATTTTCTTGATGTTAACTTTTTCGTAAGGCAGCAGGATGCAAAACCGGCAATACAACGGCGTAATTCTGGAAGATAAATGGGGTAAAACCTATCTTTGCAGCAGTTGCTTATTGGCCTACGCTGATCTAGGTGAAGGCTATATTTCTGACGTTAACGACATGGTATATGGCCGCTATTTTTTGCACGACTTAGAACCATCATGGAGCTTACGTCAAATTTGGGTCGAAATGTATCAGCAAGCCAAACCCTGGGCGTTAGATTTATCAAAATTTACTGATTTTCAGTTACGCGATGCACTGCTTGAAATATTTACTGCGGGCGAAATGCGTGTCTGGCAACTCAGTGAGGGCTGGGGCAAGCAGCCCGAAGGCAACGGCATAGGTGAAGGTGGTTTAGCGCCAGAAACCAGCAGTAACGCAGCCCCTGCCCCCGCCAGCAAAAAAACACTTAAACCCGGTGGAGGTGTTGCAGCCGCATATAGCAGTAACGCCACAACAGCAGCGCATAGCAGTAAAACCGCCGCCACAGTAACACCGGTTGCGACAGCTGATATTGCAAACAACCCGGCAGCCCGTAAAGCGCTGTATGACAAGCACGGCATTGAAGTTGGCCCTTATAAAGAGTTGCAGAAAATCACCAAACCGGGTTACCAGCGTGAGCACTTTATTCCGCATAGCTGTTTTATGGTGCGCTCTGTCGCCAATGGTGAAAGCCGCGCTAATGTGCCTATTGGTGCGGCCTTTGGTTCTTATAATGAAGCCGATGCGATTACCTACTTTGTGTTTGACGACCAAAGCAAAGGTACAGAGCACCGCTATCTTACCGATGTTGAAAAAAACTATGCCAAATCACTGAATGATGCTGGCGAGTATGCGACAGTGAACCAATGGTTAGACCATATGGAGCACGAAACCGCAACATCCCTATGTATGGACACCATAGAGCGCTCACCGGGCGTATATGAAGCACGGGTACCGCAAGGCGAAGCAAAACTGGTGGCTAAGGCCATACGGATAGACACAGAAAACTACTTGGACAGTGCTGGTGTAGATAAAAATGCACCGCTATCTAATCTGGTGGGTGGTGGAGATGTGCCGCAGATTGATCAAGATAAAGATAAAGAAGAATTCCGTTTAATATAGGTTTGGCAAATGAGCAACACAGATAAATACGAAATTGTGCATGTGATTGATCTAACAGGTACTGGCGAAGCCGATTTTGCGTTAATTACCTATTACAATGAGGCATCGTCACTGGAAGCTGTTGGCTCCGTTCAACATTTAGTAGATGTTGATGGTAAAACACGTTCCAGAACTTATCTCGGCGCTAACTTCCAGCTAAACGCAATGTGGATATCCGACAGCGGTAATTTATGGGTAGTTGATGATCAAGGCGATGTATTTACTACTGCTAAGGTCAGCTTTAGCAAGCCGCCGTTTAACTTATTAAACTTTAATGCCGGTAGTTTTGATATTGATTGGCAAGTAACTGAAGCCTTTAAAGGCCAACTAAACGGTATTTGGGGCACAACCGACAACGATGTGTGGGTAACTTCCTTTAAAGGACCTGCCTTACACTGGAATGGCAAAGACTGGACCGAGTACGCCCTACCGCAAGCACCTAACGCCATTGATGGCTCTGCCAGCGATGATATATACATTGTTGGTTATCATGGCAATATTCACCATTTTGACGGTAACAATTGGCGCAAAGTAACACTGCCTGCCAACATTCCGCAGCAAGATGCCTTTACTGATGTAAAAGTGGTATCAAAGCACCTAGTTTACATTACAGGCCGTAGCGGCTGCCTGTTGGTTGGTAATGCCACTGACGGTTTTAAAGATATTGGTTCGCCTAAGTACAGTTGGTATGGTGTAGGCACTTTGGCTGAACGGGTATTTTTAGCTGGTGGTGAGGCTGGCATATTTGAATTAATTGATACTCAAGTCGTTCAGTTGACAGCTAACGGCCAACCGGTAGGCGTATTTGAAACGCCAAACGCCATTAACTTTATTCCTGCTGAGCAGCAACCTAACCCATGGTTTGTCAGGTATGAACCTGGTGCTGCCCGCGAATGGACAAAGGTAAATACTTGATAAACCTCACTTACCTTGTTATTACAGCTACACAGGCTAAAGCTGAACTTAAGCTATGGCAACAGCAGGGTAAAAACCTGCTGGCGCTGGTTAAATTACAGGACAGTGAACAAGGTTTTACCTTGTGCATTCCCGGTTACCGCTGCAACAATTGGTATAGGCTGAGTAACCGGCACTACACCAGCCGGCAAGCCGCATTAGCGGCTTATGGTAAATTGTTGGACTCACTGGCTGATTATTATGTTCAGAAGGGTGGGAATTGCGCTCCGGTTATCGGACATTCAAAACTGAATCATCAAATTACAGAAGAGACAAAATGATCAGATTTTTACTATCAGTACTTTTAGCGATTGGATTATCAGCTTGTAGTCAGGGCGCTGATCCAGACAAAGCCGATATATTAGCAGCGCTAAATGACTTAGCGACCAAGAAAGCTTGTGTCAGTTCCACTTTGTTCACGGCGTTTCCAATTTCAAAGACCAACCAAACTGAAGCAAATCAAGATATTATTCAGCCGTTTGTCGAGCTTGGCTTTATTGCAAACAAACCAGATGAATATACGTTATCGGAAAAAGGGCAATTGGTTTACGACAGAAATCAAGCAGGGTTTTGCTATACAAACCAATTCAAAATCAGCGATATTTCAGTAGTTAAGAAAGAGTCTGGTAATAATTTGCCTCCCGCATTATCAGGGGTTTGGTATGTCAGATTCAACATCGAACCGGAAAGTACTGAAGAATGGGTTCTGAGTTCAGCAATGTTGCAAGTTGTAAGTCATATGACGCCGGACCAAATTACCAAGGCACACTCATTTACTGTGCGGTTAGCAAAAAAACATGGCGAAGAAGAGCTAATTATTGCGGACCCGCGCTTTAGCTTTAATCCAGGTATGCGTTTAAATACCAAATTTACGTTTTAAAGCTTAATAGAGAATAGCTATTCTTGTCGCTTCCCGTTTAACGCTGCGAGACTAGGTATCGGCTGAGTAACCGGCACTACGATAACCAGCATACTTTATTAGCGACTTACGGTGCTTTATTCGACTTTGAATTCTTCAAGGATCTTTAAATTGAGAAAAATATTGATAATTTCTGGGCTTTTTCTAAGTAGTCCTTTAATTGCAAAAGAAACTTGGTGGGTCTTTTCTGGTGTAGATCAGTATTGCAAGATCGCTGAGTATAGTCCGTGGCAAATATTAGAACTTGGTGTGTATCAACTAGATAAGTTTTTTAAAGATAAAGGCTTAGTATTCCTTGAGCATAAAGAAAACCCTAATAACATGCTGATATTTTCCAAGTCTCAGCAGAACTGTAACGCAGTCGCAGAAATAGTAAAGCAAGCGCAACATTCTATGAGGTAGAAAAAAGTAAAAACGTAGAGGGTTGTTAGCCTGAGGCTTGGGTACTAAACAAATTTCGTCAGTGGGTGCAACATTTACCTGCCTTGTCACCGATAATCTATTTAGAAGAATGATATGCGAAAAGTTTTGGTAGCGGTTATTTTAGGAACGATATTTTTTGTTGGCTTTTATATGTATTGCTTAGATTTGTCTTCCGATGCTCCGAAAGCTTTCGGTATAGCCGGTGTTGCTGGGGTAACTCTTATGATCTTCTCTACGGCGGGTGGTTTTATCAGCATGGTACTTAAGAGAGCTGCTTTCAAAAGCAATTTTGATAGAGGGCTTATGCTTTGCACGTATGCGGCTATTACAGCATTCATTCCGACTTTAATTCAGGCATTTATGGCAAATAGACACGTGATATTGGACAGTGACCTTCAACTGACTATGTCGATACATATGATTTTTTTTACGACAATTGCATTTGCTTCAGCTGGAGCTGGAGGGAGTCTAATTGCCGCAGATATTGTTTTGAATAAAGAGCCTTGAGAGAAGAAACTGGCTCAAATCTAATCTGACAGACACTGAAAAAAGCTGGTAACTGTCAGATCAAACTTGAGCTAGCACAAATTAGAAGGACTTGACGACTCGTTTATCATCCTTCCCATAGTAGACTTCACCATCAAGGATTTCGGCATAAAAGATACCTTCTCCCTCATCAAGCCTTACAAGCTTGAAGTAAAACATAGCTGGCAGTTCTCGATTGATTGTTCCACGTGAATTTTTCTTTTTCTGGAGGAACACCTTGGCTGCTTCTGGCTCCATCTTCAAATTGCCAATTACCTCTGGATTTGTGAAATATAGTCTGAACTCACGAGGAAAATTATTGCTCGGCATGCGTAGACTATCTTGTTTAAAGCTATAACTGGTTGTCGTTGTAAGGGAATCTAGTGGGAATTCGCTCTTTTCAAAGTCATAGGTGCCAAAATCCCACTCTGTGAAAAGCTGATGAACCCGTGTTTCATCAAATTCTTCCGTGGTTTGTTTAATCTTGCTGACTGCGGCCTGTCTTTTGCTAGCCAGCTCGAATTCATCATTTCGATATTTTTTATAAATATCAGGATAATAGATTCGCATCAGCTCAGTGGCATTTTGATCATACGAAAAATACTTGGACATCTTTCTGTAGGCAGTGAAAAAATAGCCCCAGTTATACCCTTCATCGTAGACATTTTGATGACGAGACTGTTGCGCTTGTGGATAAACCTCTGCCATCACATCATCAGAAACTTGTTCATTTTGAGATTCGGCCTTTCCCCAAATCATTTCTGATACTGGGCCTCTCTTTACGCCCTCAGTCGGCTGAGGAAGCGTTGATTTACATGCTGTCATTGATAGCGCCACAAACAGCAATAAAACTGTTTTATTCATGTTTACAACTCCTTATATGAAACTCAGTCATACTTATTGAAATAGATATTTTTTTCAAGCGGAAATGTCCCTTTACCATCCCAAACCGCATTTCAGTCGACTGTCGCCATTAATCGGTTTCATCTATTTGAAATAGACGCGAAACATATCGCCCAGTTTTGTGAGCATCCAATGATGTTTTGGGCGAAGACAAGTTCTAAATCCACATGTGCGGAAAATTTTGTTAGTTGTGGCCTGATACATTGTCTTACAAATAGAAACGCTAAACATTTCTTAGGCTTAAGGTATAATCCGCCCAGATAACACGTTATCGGGCGGACCTTAATGTCACATCTGGACCCTGTGGTACAAATTGGTGACTGGTATTATCAGGTGATCTACGGTCAGCTGTGGCCTGCTGCTGTACCCGTAAAGCCCGAACACATGGTGCGCTTGGAGCCACGACTACACAGCCTGCTCAATTTCTTTTTGCAACACCCCAACACCCTGTTAGCCAAAGATACCTTGATTGAAAAAGTCTGGCCGGCTGAAGAAGGTACCGATGCCGCCGTAATGCGTGCTGTCGGCGCACTGAGAAAAGTGCTGGGTGATGATGTGCGAGCGCCGGTCTACATCGCCACGATATCGAAAAAAGGCTACTGCTGGCTGGCCGATATTAACCCCGTTGCACCGGGCACTCTGTTGCCCCATGTTGATCTGCCTGAAGTAGCTCATCCGGACCTTACCAAGCCTGTTGTATTACCACCGCGCTGGCCCTGGCGCTTTATCAGTCTGACGGCTGCAGCGATATTGCTTGGCTGTGCCAGCGTCGCTTATGTGTTGGCGAGTCTCACTGCAGCGCCGCTGCTGAAGTTGCCTGATACGATTACACCAATTAGCGCGTTAAGCGGGCAGGAATACTGGCCTGTGCTGAATGAGGCGCAAAGCCATGTGGTGTATCAACACCGGCCGCTGGATGCTAACAGCCTGAACTGGAACCTGCAAAACCTGACTGATTTACGGGTAAGCCCATTACCGCAGCAGTTTAATGCCCTGTCACAACCACACTGGCTGGATGCCGAGCAGGTGCTGTTTCGTGGCGAAAAGCCGGGCGAGTCATGTCAATTTTACCGTCAGCAGCTGTTGCCGCAGCCTTCAGCGCCAGTCGCTTTGTGGTCTTGTACTGCTGTATTACCGCAAGCGTTGGTGCGCTGGCAGCAGCAGTGGCTGTGGTTAGATAATACTTATGACGATACTACGCAGGCGCTGTGGATTGCTGAAGCCCATCGACCACCGCAACGACTACGAAGCCTAACCAGCCTGTACTGGCCAGTGCAGCATATGCTGATACAGGATGACATGCTGTACTTGCTGGTGCAGCAAACGCATAACAGCAGCAGCTTGTTTAGGTTGCAACTCCCTGATGGTGAGCCTGAAGTTGTCCGGCAGTTTCCTTATCTTATAGAGCAGTTTTCCTGGTGGGATCAGCATAAGTTGTTATTGTCACCAGCACAGCACGAGTTGCAACTGTATGATATTAAACGTGACACTAGTCAAAGCCTTGGTCCGTTAACGCGTGAGTTGACTCAGGCACAGCGCTACGACAACCGTATCCTGGCTACGCAATATTTAGATTACACAACCGATATTTACCGGCTCGAGCCGTATGACAGCACAGTCACTTTAAAGCCCTGGCAAGTGTCTAACCGCAGCGAACGGTTGGTGGCGCACAGTGACGCTGGCACCGCCTTTGTGTCAGACCGGGCCGGCATAAGTCAGATTTGGCTGGCGCAGGGCCGTGACAGTATTCAGCTTAGCCGTTTGACCGAGCAGCAACAGATCCAGCAACTGCTGTGGCATCAGGGCGGGCTGTTGGCACTGATAAACAGCCGGCTGTATCACATAACAAGCAATAGCGAGTTAAACCTGCACGCCCAGCAAGCTGCTGCCCCCGGACGTTATGCCAGTTGTAACAATCAGCTATATTGGACCGAGCGCCGCGATGAGCTCTGGTGGTTAATGACAGCACAACAGCAGCAAGCCAAGCCAGTGCAGGCCGGTGTAGTAGAGGTGCGCTGTGGACCCGATGAAAGCTTGCTACTGCAGTTAGCCGATAACCTCAACCTGCATCTGCTGGCGCCCGATGGCACCTTAACTGCGCTACCGGTGCAACTGGACTGGCGTTACGTTAAGCCGGAGCAATGGTTTAGCGACCAGACAGGCATTTACTGGTTAACCGCTCAAGGTACTGACGTGCAGGCTTATCTATGGCAGGAACAGCAGGTGGCCATATTTACCTTGCCGTTAGAAAAACGCGCCATAGCAATTTATAGCAACGGCGCGGGTTTGGGTTATTTGGTGCGGCCAAGGCCGCACGATACCGATATCATTTGGCTGCACAACCGCCGTTAAAGCTGTTTAAAGCTGTGCTCGGCCGCTGCGATAGTTTGGGCTAAGTCTTCGGCTGAATGTGCCAGAGAAAGAAAGCCTGCTTCGTAGGCTGAAGGTGCCAGATAAATACCTTGCTGCAGCATCAGGTGGAAAAAGCGCTTAAAGGCGTCAATATTGCACTGCGTGGCTTGGGCAAAGTTATTCACTTGTGGCTCGCCGGTAAAGAAGAAACCAAACATACCGCCAACCTGGTTAGTGGCTAACGGTACGCCGTGTTTGGCTGCAGCCTCACGCAAGCCGTTGACCAGTTGCGTTGTCTTAGCTGTAAGGGCGTCATAAACCCCCGGTTTGCTGATTTCAGTAAGTGCGGCTAAACCAGCCGCCATCGCAATCGGGTTGCCTGACAGCGTACCTGCTTGGTACACCGGGCCTAATGGCGCAATAAACGACATAATCTCACGTTTGCCGCCAAAGGCACCTACTGGCATACCGCCACCGATAATTTTACCTAAGGTGGTTAAATCCGGTTTCACCTCATAAACAGCCTGGGCACCGCCTAATGCCACGCGAAAGCCAGTCATCACTTCATCAAAGATCAGCACAGCACCGTAGTCGTCGCAGAGCTTACGCAGGCCTTGTAAAAAGCCCTCCACCGGTGGAATGCAGTTCATGTTGCCGGCGACCGGCTCCACAATAATACAGGCGATGTCATGGCCGTGTTCGGCAAACAGTTGTTCAAGCTGTACCAGGTTATTAAATTCGCTGGTCAGGGTGTATTTGGCAAAATCAGCCGGTACGCCCGGTGAGTTCGGTACGCCCAACGTCAATGCGCCCGAACCGGCTTTTACCAGTAATGAGTCGGCATGGCCGTGATAACAGCCTTCAAATTTTACAATCATATTACGGCCGGTATAACCACGCGCTAAGCGAATCGCGCTCATGGTGGCCTCAGTACCTGAGCTCACCATCCGCACCATTTCCATACTGGGCACTAACTTGCTGACCAGTTCTGCCATGGTAATTTCGGCCGGGCAGGGCGCACCAAAACTCAGGCCCTTGCCAGCGGCTTCAATCACCGCATTTCGAATGGCCGGGTGGTTGTGCCCAAGCAGCATTGGCCCCCATGAGCCGATGTAATCGATATAACGTTTTCCATCTACATCAAACAAATAAGCGCCATCAGCGCGGTCGATAAATACCGGTGTGCCGCCCACGCTTTTAAAGGCTCGTACCGGCGAGTTTACGCCACCGGGAATGGTGTGCTGGGCACGTTGAAATAATTCTGCAGATAAAGACATAAGGTAATTCCGCTTAAAAAGTTAACGCAAACAGCCGGCTTAACCGCTGTGCTTGTTGCTATACCAGGGCACAGCGCATTCATAATTACTAACGATATTGTCCACCCCAAGCGTTAGGGCAAACAAGGCCATCCGTACCAGGATACCGTTATCGGCCTGGCGGAAAATCGCCAGGTTGGGGTTCAGGTTTAAGTCGTTATCCAGCTCGTTGGCTTCCTGACGCGAGTCACGCGGCAGCGGGTGCATAATCACGGTATTGGATTTGCAATAGCGGGTATAAATTTCCTGGTTTAAGCGGAACTTGCCACGGTACAAATTCGCTTCAGCTTTAGAAGGGAAACGCTCTTCCTGGATGCGGGTCTGATAGACGATATCGGCATTAAGGTTGCCTTCCAGCACATCAGTTATAGTGACCTGATGGCCGGCATTTTCGATGGCGCTGACAATTTCATCCGGCATCGCCAACTCTTTGGGCGAAATGAGGGTAAAGCGTACATTTTTATACAGCTTTAATAGCTTGGACAGTGAGTGCACGGTGCGGCCGAACTTTAAATCACCTACCATAGCGATATGCGTGCCGTCGATGCTCTGGCCACTGGCGGCCAGCTCACGTTCTATGGTAAATAAATCCAGCAGCGCCTGGGTGGGGTGCTCATTAGCACCGTCACCGCCGTTTAATACCGGCACCCGGCTACCCTCGGCAAACTCGGCAACCGAGCCAGCCTGCGGGTGACGCATGGCAATCACATCACTGTAGCTACTGATCACACGGGCGGTATCGAACAGCGACTCGCCCTTTGACAGCGCAGAGGATTCCATACCGGTGGTTTCGCGCACTTCACCACCTAACAAGTTAAAGGCACAACCAAAGCTGACCCGGGTGCGGGTGCTGGGTTCAAAAAACAAATTACCTAAAATAGCGCCTTCGAGCACCTTGGTGCGTTTTTGCCGGCTGGCATAAGGCTGCATATTGCGGGCTATCTGAAAAACCTGTTGGATGGCATCGCGGTCAAACTGGCTTACTGAGAGGATGTGTTCGCCTTTAAAGCTCATAATCTGTGCTCTTTACGCTGAGAGTTAAGCCGCGCCAGAGACCCCGGCGCCGGCAGTAGACGGCCGTTATTATACGGCAAAGTCGCCGTTAAAAGCGAATCGGCTGCTAAATAGGTTTCAGGTAAGCCAGCAGTATCACCGCCAGTAAAACCAGTACTGGCAACTCATTAAAAATACGGTAAAAACGCGGGCTGCGCTTATTGCGGTTGTGTTTAAAATCGGCCAGCAGCTTAAAGCAGTAGGCGTGATAGCCATACAACAAGCCTACCAGCACTAATTTGTAATGCAGCCAGCTACTCGCGGCAAACCAGGCGCGGCCGTAGCTGTAGATCAGCAACAAGCCAAACACCAAGGTTAGCAGGGCAAACGGCGTGACAAAGTACAGCAAGCGCCGCTCCATCACTTTGAATTCAGCGTCACAATCGGTGCTTTGAGTGGCTGCATGATAGACAAACAGCCTGGGCAGATAAAACATACCGGCAAACCAGGCCACCATAAAAAACACATGCAAAGCTTTGTATACAAGGATGGTTGTCATAATAAATTGTTCTGTTTGACTAATAAGCTGCGTACCTGGTCCCAACGGATAATACCAATCAGCTGGTCTGGCTCTTGTTCACGGTAGATGTAGACGGCGCCTTCGCGTTTATCTTCCAAAATGGCAAACACTTCCGCCATCGTGGCCTGATGGTTTAGGCCTTGCATTGGCTGATAATGCACGGCGCTGGCGCCAGTCATCGATAATTGCACATCGTAGCTGGCCAGTAAAAACTCGACACTGTCGGCGTGCTGACGGCGAATAATAAGCTGCTGCGGCGGCTCCAGCTGATCCAGCGCTTGCGTTACCTGTGGCTCGTGCGGGTTATCCAGCAACTGGTACTGGTTATCCAGCACAGCCAGTACACCTACTTTTTGCAGTACATCATCGGCCGGCGACAGTTTATAAGGCATGTGCAAAAAATCCAGCTGCAGCAAAAACAACGACTTATTGTTAAAAAACTGCACGCCGGTAATGTAAGCGGTGGTGATAACCAACATCGCCGGTACAATAATGCCAGGGTTGTGTGCCAGCTCCATTACCGCCACCAGCGCCGCTAAAGGTGCGTGCATAGTGGCGGCCATTAAACCAGCCATGCCCAGCACCGCATAGGTGCCGGCAACACTGTTATCGCCAATAATGGCAGAGGGAACTATCGCTAAAATGGTGCCCAGCACTATACCGATACCAAACACCGGGCCGATAACCCCGCCAGGCACGCCAAGACCCAGTGCAAACAGCGTTAATAGCATTTTGCCGATAAAAATGGTTAGCAGCAGGGCAATATCATCAGGTGCATTCACGGCATAATGAATTGCACCGGCCTCAGCCCCCATCGCATGAGGAATGACATAACCCACCGCAGCCGTTACCGCACCGGCTAAAGCTAAGCGCAGCAGCAAAGGCCAGTTACGAAACAGCTTAATCAGCCGCATCATATTGTTATTAAACACAAAAGCGATAGCACCAAACACGATACCGCACAGCACCAGATAAGGCAGATGCCAGCCGCTTATTGAAACGATATTGAGCAGTGCCAGCTCTTTGTCACTGCCAAACACCCCTTGGGTAACCAGGGCGCCGACCACAGAGGACAACATAATGGGAATAAACACATGCACGCGGTATTCGCGCAGCACCACTTCCATCACAAAGATTACCGCCGCCAAAGGCGTGTTAAACGACGCTGAAATACCGGCAGCAATGCCGCAGCCAGCCAGAATACGGATACTGTTATACGGCAGTTGTAAATACTTGCCCAAAGTGCTGGCGCCATAGGCGCCCAAATGCACTGAGGGCCCTTCACGGCCAACGGAAAAGCCGCTGCTAAGGGCCAGAATGCCACCAAAAAACTGATTTAATGTATTGCGCGTTGGCATTATGCCGTACTTCAGCTTCATGCGGTGAATAACGAATGGAATGCCCAGCCGGTAATGTTTGTAACCGGTTATCCAGGCAATCAGGCCAATCAGTACCGCCCCGACTAAGGGCAATAGCCAGCGTATTTCACTGTCAACGCTGGAGAAATCATCGGTTTTATCAAGAAAAAAGCTTTGCAGGCCAATAATGGCAAGGCGAAACAGGATAATAAGAATGGCAGCCGCTAAGCCGCCCAACATGCCCAATACGCATAGTTGTAAAGATGTTTGCGGAAACGCCAAACGGCGTTGTAACGACACAAGCCTGATCTGCCAGCGCTGCATAGCCATAATACCTGTAAGAGTTAAGCCAAAGTTTAACATAAGTGGCTGAGCTTTCAGCTTAAAAATGACACGGAGCGTTAAACTGCCGGCTAACCCGGCTAATACTTGAATAAATTACTCAGGTATTAGATAATTTGCCACTCAGCGAAACCCTTGGAGTTGTTATGTCGGAGCCCGTTGTACCTATTGAATTTACTGAAGCTGCGGCCCGTAAAGTGGCGCTGTTGGTCAGTGAGGAAGAAAATCCGGATCTGAAACTCAGGGTATATATCACCGGCGGTGGTTGCTCAGGTTTTCAGTATGGCTTTACCTTTGATGAAAAGGTGAACGAAGGTGATTTTGTCGTCGAGAAGCAAGGTGTTGCTATGGTGGTCGACCCCATGAGTTTGCAATACCTGATGGGCGGGGTGGTAGACTATACCGAAGGCCTGCAAGGTAGCCGCTTTATTGTACAAAACCCTAACGCCACGACGACCTGTGGCTGTGGTTCATCATTTTCTGTTTAAAATTATTGTTTAATGTAAATTAAACAATACATTAACACGGTCCTGCCTGCTGCTCAACTTAGCGTTGGGTTAGCAGCAGGATCAGCCACAAGCTGGCGGCAATCGCCAGGTTAAAGCCAATTATATAAGCAAAGCCTTTCTTACCCTGCGTTATGCTCCAACCGTGTTGTCTAAGGTACCAGTACCAGGCTAAGCACATTAAAAGTGGCAGCAAAAATAACAATTTGACCATGTGAGCTCCCAATTTATCGCCGATTATGCAGGCCAGCATAGCGGTATTTTTAGCATAGAAACAACAACTAAACGCTAATGTAAAGTAGCTGTACAGTTTTTAACGCTTGTAGCTGTACGCTTGTCGCGTCCTGTGGTTTAATTAACCGATTTTTATTGCTTATTGCGCTGGCAATAAGGTTTGGATTTTTTTTGCAGGAAGTATTTTTGACATAATAAAAGCGTAACACGCTGGGAGAAGAAAAAACATGAAAGGTACCAAAAGCGTTACTTCTGATGAGAACAAGCGTTTGTGTGTTTGGCTGAAGCGTCAGCGTCAGGAAAAAGGCCATACTATGCGCAGCTTATCGGAGATTTTAGGGACGCCGCATTCCTTTATTGGCAAAGTAGAGAATCAGGAACGCCGGCTGGACGTGGTTGAGTACGTCCGTTACTGTCAGGCACTGGGTGTTGACCCCACGGAAGGGCTAAAGCAGGTATTAACAGCCTGACATTAACGCAAACGCCGCTATCCAGCGGCGTTTTGTTTTGTTAAGCGTTGTTTTTCAATCAGCACTATTAATAACAGTGCCGGGATGCCCATTGCTGCTGTCATGGTAAAAAACGGGCTGTAGCCCATTTGTTCAACCCAGCTGCCGGAAAAGCCGCCGACAAACTTCGGTAACAGCAACATTAATGAGCTAAACATCGCGTACTGGGTTGCGGTAAAGGCCAGGTTAACCAGTGAGGACAAATAGGCGAGAAAGGCACTGGTGGCAATGCCGGCACTTAGGTTGTCTGCCGAGATAATTAAGGTTAACCAGGCCAGATCGTAACCAATCTGGCTTAGCAGGGCAAACAACAGATTGGTGGTTGCACTTAATACGCCACCTAAAAACAAAATTTTCGCTGTACCAAACTGATTTATCAACACGCCGCCCAGCGCCGCGCCAGCCAGCGTCATGATGACACCATAGACTTTTGAGATGCTGGCCACTTCCTCTTTGCTGTATCCCATATCAACATAAAAAGCATTGGCCATCACGCCCATCACGATATCTGTTAACCGGTAGCAGGCGATAAGCGCCAAAATAAGTAGCGCCTGCCATTTATAGCGCTGGAAAAAATCTATAAAAGGCGCGACCACTGCTTGGCGTAACCAATCAAGCAGGCGCTGCCAGGCCGGGCCCTGTGTGCTAACATGTTGCTGCAGCTGCGTCACCGGCTCCCGGCATACCAACGTGGTGATAATACCCGGCACCATGCACAGCGCCATCACCAGATAAGCATGCTGCCAGCCGGCCAGATCATAGCCCTCGGTGCTGGAAAACAACGCTGCCAGCCACAAGGTGCCGGCCGATGCCAGGATCATCGCCAACCGGTAGCCGGTTAAATAGGCTGCGGCCAGGGCAGCCTGCAGTTTCTCGGGTGCGCTCTCAATACGAAAGGCGTCGACATTTATATCCTGAGTGGCAGAAGCAAACGCCAGTATCACGGCAAAAGCGGCCATTAACGCCAGGTCTTGTTGCGGATCGGTTATCGCCATACACATCACTGCCAGCAATACCGCCAGTTGTGAGCTAAGCAGCCAACTGCGCCGGCGTCCAAGTTTGGCGTGCAACAGCGGAATTTTCAGCTGATCACACAGGGGGGACCACAACCACTTAACCGCATAGGCCAGCGCCACCCAGCTAAAGTAGCCAATGTCAGCGCGGGATACTTCGGCTTCACGCAGCCAAAACGATAACACACCAAACACCAGCATCAGTGGCAGGCCGCTGGAAAAGCCAAGGATAAAGATGGCCAGCACTCTACGCTGGAAGTAAATCGTCAGGCTGCTAAGCCAGGAGAGGGCATGTGACAAAGTCGTATCTTATAATGAGTAACAATAACCGTAGCTTACCTGGCGTTAGCGTGCAGTCAACTGATTATGGCCGGATACCAACACAGTCGGTGGGTGCAACGCCCAGCCCTTTCAGATAACAGATACAGTCCTGAATACTGCGTCGTAGTTTCTTGTCCTGTCGCAGCTGTTGCTCGGGCCAGTATTCCAGCTGATGAATTAAATGCCAGAACACCTGTTCGCGCCGGCTACAAGGCTGCTGCTGGGTAATGTGAAGCTGCGCCCATTCTTCCAGCGTGTCCCAGACAAACAGATGCAGTTCGCTATGAGGTAAACGCCCGCGCAGATAACGCGAGATGTAAAAAACCAGCTGCTGCGATTTATGTTCAATAAACTGCTCTGACATAGCGAGGCTTAACAGCATCCTGTGATTGGTGTTGTTAAGCCAAGTATAGCCGGTTTTATTGCTCCGGCAGGACGATAGCGGTTTTTAACAGCACCTTTTCTACCGGCACATTAGGCCAGCCTAACTCGACAGAAGTATCTGTCTGAATCGCCCTGATTTTTTCAATCACCTCTGTACCTTCGGTGACGTAACCAAATACCGCATACCCCCAGGTCCGGCCCGGATCTAAATGCGGATTATCTTTTAAATTAAAGTAAAACTGGCTGCTGGCACTGTGCGGATCGTTCAGCCTGGCCATGGCAACAGTGTACAGCTGGTTTTTCAGGCCATTGCCTGATTCATTAAAGATAGGCTTTAGCTCTTCTATCGGTTTGTAGTTGGCATCATAGCCGCCACCTTGCAGCACAAATTCTGGTTCCAACCGGTGAAACAGCGTGTTGTCATAACGCTTTTGCTTCACGTAGCTTAAAAAATTATTCACACTGATAGGCGCACGGCTGCGGTCCAGTTCAATGACGATATCGCCTTGCGATGTCATCAGTTTTACTTTGGGAAATAAGTTGTTTGGCTGTACAAACTGGCCTGCCTGGCTGCAAAAAACAGCCAGCGCCAGCAGCGTAATAGCAAAACGCATGTTACCCCCTAACTGCTTCATGCCAGCTGCGGTCTTGCAGTAGCTGCGCCAGCACTTGCTCGGTTAATACCCGCAGTTCACGCTCTACAGCAGCAATATCCATTTTAAACGGAGCGGTAAAGCTGCTGTCGCCCGAGTAGGTCTTACTAAAGGTGCCCTGATTGCTTTGAATAAACACGGTTAGTGCCACCTGGTTAGTCACAGCATGCTCCAGGGTGCGCTGCTCAACCAACGCTTGCAGTTGGGCGATACGCACTGTCATCTGGGTGCTGCTGTTTGGGTTCAGACGTGCGCCTTGTTCCGTTAGCGCTGCGCTCAGCGTTTGCTCCAGCTGTGCGCGTACATCGTTACTGGTTTTAATTTGCTCTACTTTATCTGCGTTACGTAGGCGCAGCGTATAGCCTACCGGGCGCTCGTCCGATACGTTAAAGGCGAAACTGCTTTGTTGCAGCTGGTTTGACTGGGGCCAAAACACCTGAGGCGCCAGGATAAAGCCTGGGGTAGGGCTGCTGCAGCCGGCCAACAGCAATACAGCAATAAGTAAAGCGCGCATGGTTAACTCCTTTTTATCGTTTCTAGAATAATAAATTTCGGATCCGCTGCCAGTTGGCGGCAGTTGCCAAATAAGCGTTTTAAACTGTCCTGATAGGCCAGATGGCGGTTTGCCACAATACGCAAGCGGCCACCGGGTTTTAATACCCGTTTGGCGTCAATAAACATCTGGCTGGCAATGTGGCTGGTAATGGCCTGCTGTTGATGAAACGGCGGATTACACAATACCCAGTCACAACTGTTGTCGGGGTGGCGGGTTAAACAATCATCTACCACAAAATGGCATTGGCTTAACTGCTGTGGCAGGTTTTGCCCTATGCTCAATTTGGCCGACTCAACGGCCATATAAGACTCATCATAGCACCACAGCGACACGGTTTTTGCCTGGCTTTCTTTTGTCTGGCTCTCTTTTGTCTGGCTTAGCAGGCTAAGCGCCAATACACCATTACCGCAGCCAAGATCGACTACAGTTTGGCCATCCTGCAACGTCGGTAAATGCTGTAAGAAAAAGCGGGCACCCTGATCCAGCTTTTCCCGGCTAAACACATTGGCATGGTTAACTAGCGTAAACTGGCTCTGTTCCAGCGGCCATTGCAGCGGAAAGCTTTCCAACTGACGCGTTAATGCCGGGTCGAACTGACACTGAATTAAGCGGCATTTTTTTACCGTCAGTGATGCTGAAGCCGGCCCCAGTGTGTGGTTAAAACGGGCCAGTACATTGCGGCTGATATCTTTCGCCTTGGCGCTGGCCAGGATCAGCGTTTGGCTGCTTACCACCTGCGCTAATTGCTGCAAAATATACTGCAGGTAACTGTGGTTGTTTGGCAGTTTTAACAGCACAATATCGGGTTTATCCGGATAGGCTGCCAGGCTTGATTGCTGGCGAAAATGGCTGTTATCCAGCTGATTTTGCGCCCGGTTATGTTGGCTTGCCAGCTCGGCCAGCCAGGAGTCGTTTACCTGCACCTGCGGATAATCTGACAGCGCGCAAGACAGCGCGCCAAAACTGTCGTTTATCAGCAGTAACCTGGGCTTGCGCTGATGGCGGTGACTAAACTGCGCCGCCGCCTCAAGCGTATGTGCAATCAACAGCTCGTCGGCGGCATCCCAGGCTTGTAAACTGCCGTTGGGCTGGTTTAGCGGCCAGCGTTGTAATTGCCAGGTGCCGCTGGCACAGGTAAAAGTTGTATTCATCAGAACAAGGCCAAAGCAATAAGATGTGCATTTTGACACGCCAGACCGATAGCGACAACCAACAAAGCCCGGCGCAGCAGTTTAACCTGCCGGATGCGCGTATCCGCTTCTGGCCAAACTGGCTTGAAGAGGCTCTGGCGCAGCAGTTGCTTGACCAGTTGCAGCAGCAACTGGATTGGCAGCAAGACCATATTATGATGTTTGGTAAGCCGGTGCTGATCCCCAGGCGACAAGTATGGATGGGTGATGCGCACTGTGCGTACAGCTACTCGGGGACCCGCTTTGAGCCACAGCCCTGGCAGCCACAGCTGCAGCAACTGGCGGCGCAGCTCAGTGTGTTGTTACAACAACCGTTTAACTGTGTGTTGCTGAATTTATACGCAGACGGGCAGCAGCATATGGGCTGGCATGCTGACAATGAGCCTGAACTGGGGCATGATCCCGTTATTGCCTCGCTTAGCCTGGGCGCCAGCCGCCGCTTTGACTTAAAGCATCGCCGGCAAGACTGGCAGTTACAATTAGCGCTCGGCAGCGGCAGCTTGCTGGTAATGGACCGTGGTTGTCAGCAGCATTGGCTGCACCGCTTACCGAAACAAACTAAGGTTAACAATGCACGGCTGAATCTGACCTTTCGTTATATTGCAGCGCCGTCTTAGACAAATTTATTTTTTACAGCAACGCCAGCTCTTTAGGGGTGTTTATTTTGCTTGACAGCAAAACGGGCTGGCAACTTTAACCGGCCCATCTAGAGTTAGAAGCAGGGATAAAAAAGGATTAGGACTATGTTGATTCATACCGCTATTGAACAGAAGTTACTTAGTGCATTCGATCCTGTGTTTCTGGAGGTGGTAAACGAGAGCCACTTGCACAATGTGGCACCGGGCTCAGAGTCTCACTTTAAAGTGGTGATTGTGACCAAGCAGTTTGACGGCATGCGCCTGTTGCAGCGCCATCGCGCCGTCAATGCGGTAGTGGCTGTCGAGCTGGCAGAGAAAATTCATGCCTTAGCCCTGCATACCTACACGCCGTCAGAATGGTACGAGTACTATGCCGAAAAGCCGCCGGTATCGCCACGCTGCTACGGTGGCAGCAAACTGGATAAAGCAGAAAAAGCGTCGGTATGACGCTTTTTTTTCGCACTAACGCCAGACAATAACGGCTTATTCTGCGATAAAACGGCTGATCAGACCTGTTTTCTGCGGTAAAGTTTTACACTATCGCCAATTTTGTTCAGACAACAGCAGGAGCTGTCATGGTTATCCAACCGAAAATTCGTGGTTTTATTTGTACTAACGCCCATCCTGTCGGCTGTGCCGAACATGTAAAAGAACAAATTGCATACGTAAAACAGTTAGGGCCGGTGGCAAATGGGCCGAAAAATGTATTAGTTATTGGTGCCTCTACCGGCTATGGTTTGGCTTCGCGTATTACCGCTGCTTTTGGCTCAGGTGCTAAAACTTTAGGTATCTTCTTTGAAAAAGAGCCCAGCGAGAACAAAACGGCCTCTGCCGGCTGGTACAACACGGCAGCTTTTGAGCAGGCGGCTGATGCTGCTGGCCTGTGGAGTAAACACATCAACGGTGATGCCTTTACCGACGAGCTAAAAGCCCAGGCCATCGATATTATCCGTAGTGAAATGGGTAAAATTGATTTAGTGGTTTACAGCCTGGCGGCGCCACGGCGTAAAGATCCGGTTACCGGTGAGGTTTTCAGCTCGGTGCTAAAACCCATTGGCCAGGCCTACACGGCCCGCACCCTCAACACCAGCAAACGCGAAATTGAAGAAGTATCAGTCGAGCCTGCCAATGATGAAGAAATTTACCACACGGTAAAAGTGATGGGTGGCGAAGATTGGGAACGCTGGCTGGATCAGTTAAACGCCGCTGGTGTACTGGCGGATAATTGCCAGACCGTTGCCTATACCTATATCGGTAAAGAGTTAACCTGGCCGATTTACGGTAAAGCCACTATCGGCAGAGCAAAAGAAGATTTAGACCGTGCTGCCGCGGCGATCACTGCCAAGTTAGCCGGTAAAAAAGGCAAAGCCTATGTCGCATCGCTTAAAGCGCTGGTTACCCAGGCCAGTTCAGCCATTCCGATTATGCCGCTGTATATCTCTTTGCTATACCGGGTAATGAAAGCAGAAGGCAGCCATGAGGGCTGTATCGAGCAGATTAACGGCTTGTTCCGTCAAGGCTTGTACAGCGCAACCCCGGTGTTGGATGAGGCGGGCCGCTTGCGTCAGGATGGTAAAGAGTTAAGCGAACATATTCAGCAGGCAGTAAAAGATTTATGGGGTCAGGTGACGACCGACACCATCGACAGCCTGACGGATTACAAAGGCTATCATAATGAATTTTTAAGATTATTTGGCTTTGGTTACAGCCACGTAGATTATGATGCCGATGTGTCGCCCATGGTGCCACTGCGTCATATCGCCGGATAATAATTTAAGCCGCCATCAGGCGGCTTTTGTTTAGCTGAAAATGGACTAAAGTTGACTACACTTTGTGCTTAATATTCGTTACAGTCGCGCCGTTTTTTATTCGCGCCCGGTTGAGGTTATAACGGGGTAGATTGTTGGAAAATTTAGCGAACAGCATAGATAGCCAGCGGGTTTAATGCTAGAATCCGCGACTTTAATACGTGTATCTGGTGTAAAAATAACCAGCTGTGATGGCTGACAAAATAATACCGGATGCGCTGCGCACTAAGCAGCTGAAAAACTAGGCCCTGTTTCTTCCCAAAATAGTAGTGCAAGTACGTATGATAAAACTCAAAAAAGGCTTGGACATTCCCCTCGCGGGCAGTCCTAAACAAGAGATCAGTGCGGGCAATGCCATTACAACTGTCGCCGTTCTAGGTGAAGAGTTTCATGGTATGCGCCCGACGATGGCGGTTGAAGTTGGTGATACGGTAAAAAAAGGCCAGGTACTTTTCGAAGATAAGAAAAACCCGGGTGTTAAATTTACTGCGCCACTGGCGGGAACTGTTACTGAAATTAACCGTGGTGCTAAGCGGGTGCTGCAATCAGTGGTGATTAAAGCTGCTGGCACGGATGCAGTGCAGTTTGCTAAATACTCTGCTGAGCAGTTGGCCGGTTTAAGCCGCGAACAGCGGGTACAAAACCTGGTCGACTCAGGTCTGTGGGTCGCACTGCGTACCCGCCCATTCAGCCAGACGCCTGCCATTGACAGCACGCCACGCGCCATTTTCGTTAACGCGATGGACACTAATCCGCTGGCGGCTGACCCGGCAGTAGTGATTGCGGCTGACAGCGAAGCCTTTACCCAGGGCTTAACAGTGCTGGCTGGCTTAACCGACGGTAAGTTATACCTGAGCAAAAAAGCCGGCGTTGCCATTCCAACCGTGGCGCAGGCGCAGGTTGCTGAGTTTGATGGCCCGCACCCCGCTGGCCTGGTAGGCACGCATATTCATATGCTAGAGCCTGTCAGTGCGAAAAAAGTGGTGTGGCACATTGGTTATCAGGACGTTATCGCCATTGGTAAATTGTTCACCACCGGCGAGCTTCACAGCGAACGCGTTATTGCTTTAGCCGGCCCGGCAGTGAAAAACCCACGTTTGGTTAAAACAGTGCTGGGTGCCTCTACGCAGGAGTTGACCGCTGGTGAACTGCAAGATGGCACTAACCGTATTATTTCAGGCTCTGTACTGGCAGGTGCTACGGCGCATGGTGTACACGGTTATGTTGGCCGTTACCACAACCAGGTGTCTGTGTTGGCAGAAGGTACAGAGAAAGAGTTTATGGGCTGGATTGCACCAGGTGCGAAGAAGTTCTCGGTAACCCGTGCTTACCTGTCACATTTAAGCCCGAAACGCTTATTTAACATGACCACAACCACCAACGGCTCTGCCCGTGCCATGGTACCCATTGGTAACTATGAGCGCGTAATGCCACTGGATATCCTGCCCACTTTATTACTGCGTGACATGGTATCCGGAGACACTGACAGTGCGGTTTCGCTGGGTGTGCTGGAGCTGGATGAAGAAGATCTGGCGCTATGTACCTTTGTCTGTCCGGGTAAGTACGACTATGGCACGATCTTGCGCAACTGCCTGACGACCATTCAGAAGGAAGGCTAATCATGAGTTTAAAGCATTTTTTAGAGCGCATTGAGCCGTCATTCGAGAAAGGCGGTAAGTATGAGAAATGGTATGCGCTGTATGAAGCTGTTGCCACTGTACTTTATACCCCGGGTCTGGTGACGAAAAACGGTACTCACGTACGCGACAGTATCGATTTAAAGCGCATCATGATCTTCGTGTGGCTGGCGTTATTCCCGGCACTGTTTTTCGGTATGTACAACATTGGCCATCAGGCGGTTATCGCGCTGCAGGCTGGTTTTGGTTCGCCAGACACCTGGCAGGTGGCTTTATTCCAGGCACTGGGCGGCGACCTGACTGCCGACTCCGGCTGGGGCAGCAAAATGTGGTACGGTGCCGTCTGGTTCCTGCCTATTTATGCGGTGACCTTTATTGTCGGTGGTTTCTGGGAAGTGTTGTTTGCTTCAGTACGCAAGCATGAAGTTAACGAAGGCTTCTTCGTCAGTTCTATTCTGTTTGCCTTGATCCTGCCAGCGACTATTCCGCTGTGGCAAGTTGCCTTAGGTATTACCTTTGGTGTGGTCGTGGCGAAAGAAGTGTTTGGCGGTACTGGCCGTAACTTCTTGAATCCGGCGTTAGCTGGCCGTGCTTTCCTGTTCTTCGCTTATCCGGCACAAATCTCTGGTGACTCTGTGTGGACAGTGGCTGATGGTTATTCAGGTGCCACCTGGTTAAGTAAAGCCGCCTCTGGCGAACTGGACTACAGTGCCAACATGGACCTGTGGTGGGATGCGTTCTACGGCTTTATTCCCGGTTCAGTCGGTGAAACCTCGGTACTGGCGCTGTTAATCGGTGGTTTAGCGCTGATTTATTTCCGCATCGCATCATGGCGCATTGTTGCCGGTGTGATGGTGGGTATGGTACTTACGGCCTATCTGTTCAACGGTATTGGCTCTGAGTCTAATGCCATGTTCGCTATGCCGTGGCACTGGCACCTGGTATTGGGTGGTTTTGCAATCGGTATGTTCTTTATGGCAACCGATCCGGTATCAGCGTCTTTTACCAATCAGGGTAAGTGGGCTTACGGTATTTTAATTGGCTTTATGGTGGTGATGATCCGTGTGGCTAACCCGGCATACCCTGAGGGTATGATGTTAGCAATACTGTTCGCTAACCTGTTTGCGCCATTGTTCGATTTCTTCGTGGCTCAGGCCAATATCAAGCGGAGGCTGGCACGTAATGTCTAGTAATAACGATAGCATCAGCAAAACGCTGATTGTAGTCATCTCTTTATGTTTAGTTTGTGCGGTTATCGTATCCACTGCTGCGGTTCAGTTACGGCCGCAGCAAACGGCCAATAAGCTGCTTGACTCGCAGAAAAACGTGTTAGCGGTAACGGGCTTATTGAGCGGTGGCAATATTGCGCAGCTTTACAGTGAGCATATTGTTGAACGTTTTGTCGATTTGGACAGCGGTGAGTTCGTTGAAAAGCCGGCAAATTACGATTACCGCAAGTTTATGAAAGATCCGAAAGAAAGTACCCGTTTAAGCGGCGAAGAGGATTTAGCTTCAATCAAGAGTCGCGCCAATGTAGCACCAGTGTATCTGGCTTATGCCAATGGCGTTGAATCAGGTGAGCTGACCTCTATCGTGCTGCCAATCCACGGTTATGGCTTATGGTCTACCATGCACGCCTTTTTAGCCTTAGCACCGGATGGCGCGACCATTCAGGGGCTGAACTACTACGAGCAGGGCGAAACGGCCGGTTTAGGTGGTGAAGTGCAAAACCCTAACTGGGTAAAGCAGTTTGAAGGCAAAAAGCTGTTAGATGCCGCTGGTGCCCCAGCCATTAAAGTGCGTAAGCCTGGCAACGCCAGCCCTGATTCCAGCTATGAGGTTGATGGTTTATCAGGTGCCACCTTAACGGCTAATGGTGTGCAAAACACTTTTGATTTCTGGGCGGGTTCTAAAGGGTTTGCCCCTTTCCTGGCTAAAGTGCGTGACGGAGCATTAAACAATGGCTAATGCAAAAGAAATTAAAACCGTACTGTTTGGGCCGGTTTTTGCCAACAACCCTATCGCATTACAGGTACTGGGTATCTGTTCTGCGCTGGCGGTAACCACTAAGATGGATAAAGCGCTGGTAATGTGTATTGCACTTACCCTGGTAACCGCGTTTTCAAACTTCTTTATTTCGTTAATCCGTAATCACATTCCATCCAGTGTGCGGATCATCGTACAAATGACCATTATTGCGTCCTTGGTAATCGTAGTAGACCAGCTGTTAAAAGCTTTTGCTTACGATGTGGCCAAAGAGCTGTCGGTATTCGTTGGTCTGATTATTACCAACTGTATCGTAATGGGCCGCGCTGAAGCCTTTGCCATGAAGAGCAAACCTGGTATCAGCTTCCTGGACGGTATTGGTAATGGCTTAGGTTACAGTGTAGTCCTGATGACAGTAGCCTTTATCCGCGAACTGGGTGGCTCTGGTACCGTATTTGGCGTAGAAATACTGCCACTGGTAAAAGACGGTGGCTGGTATCAGCCAATGGGTCTGCTGTTAATGCCGCCTAGCGCCTTTATTATCATCGCCGCTTTTATCTGGGTACTGCGCACCTTCCGTACTGAACAAGTCGAGAAGGCATAAGGAGCTATAGATGGAACATTATTTAAGCTTGTTTGT
>JAANMY010001174.1_pt1 | contig 31337 bp, 19 predicted proteins | sample 7279691 | NCBI WGS metagenome assembly JAANMY01 (sample SAMN14094543, study PRJNA606508) | bioreactor metagenome | isolation source: A lab-scale SPAN reactor treating ammonium-rich wastewater day 388 | place: Ireland: Galway | collected 2018-02-07
GGGGGAGGGGGGGAAGGGGGGGATGAGAGGGGGAGGCGTGGGGACTACAGTCCGAGGGTTCCGTGGCCGTCGGAGATCATCACCCTTGTCCGGTCGATTCGTCGAAGAACTCACGCGTCGGGTGCTGGTGTTCGACGGGGCGATGGGGACCTCGCTGCACGCGAGGGACCTCGAGGTCGCCACGGACTACGCCGGGTGCGAGAACTGCACGGACGTGGTCGTGCGGACGAGGCCGGAGATCGTGCGCGAGATCCACGCGTCGTTCTTCGAGGCCGGGGCGGATGTCGTCGAGACCAACACGTTCGGGGCGAACCGGGTGGTGCTGGGGGAGTTCGGGCTGGAGGGTGAGGCGTACGCGCTCAACCTGACGGCGGCGCGGCTGGCGCGGGAGGCGGCGGAGGCGGCGGGCGGGCGGCCGCGGTTCGTGGCGGGGTCGATGGGCCCGGGGACGCGGCTGGCGTCGCTGGGGCAGATCGACTGGGAGACGATGCGGGCGAGTTACGAGGAGCAGGCGGGGGCGCTGGTGGATGGGGGCGTGGATGTGCTGGTGGTCGAGACGTGCCAGGACCTCATGCAGGCCAGGGGCGCGGTGGTGGCGTGCCTCGATGCGCTCGAGGCGAGGCGCGGGCGGGTGGAGGTGCCGATCATGGTCTCGGTGACGATCGAGCGGACGGGCTCGATGCTGGCGGGGTCGTCGATCGAGGCGGCGGCGGCGGCGCTGGAGGCGTTCCCGATCCTGTCGCTGGGGGTGAACTGCGCGACGGGGCCGGACGAGATGCTCGGGGCGGTGTCGTGGCTGGGGCGGGAGTGGGCCCGGGCGGGGCGGTACGTCTCGGTGATGCCCAACGCGGGGCTGCCGGAGGTCCGGGCGGGGCGGGCGCACTACGGCCTCGGGGCGGGGCGGTTCGCGGAGGCGATGGCGGGGTTCGTGCGCGACCACAACGTGCGGATCGTCGGGGGGTGCTGCGGGACGACGCCGGCGCACATCCGGGCGCTGGCGGCGGCGCTCGAGGGGAGGAGGGAGGGGCCCGAGCCGGTGGGGAGGGCGACGCGGGGACGCGCCCTGGCGAGCCTGTTCGGGGCGGTGGAAACCCGGCAGGACGCGTCGCTGCTCATCGTGGGGGAGCGGATGAACGCGTCGGGGTCGAGGGCGTTCAGGCGGCTGCTGGAGGCGGGGGACTGGGAGGGGATCGCGGCCCTGGCCAGGGAGCAGGTCGAGCAGGACGGGGCGCACGTGCTCGACGTGAACGTGGATGTCGCGGGCCGGGACAACGCGGCGGACATGCGGGAGGTGGTCGCGCGGGTGTCGCGGGTGGCCGAGGCGCCGCTGATGCTGGACTCGACGCAGGCGGGGACGCTCGAGGCGGGCCTGCGGGCGGCGCCGGGGCGGAGCGTGATCAACTCGGCGAACTTCGAGGATGGGGAGGAGAAGTTCGACGCGCTCTGCAAGATGGCGAGGCGGTACGGGGCGGGGCTGGTGATCGGGTCGATCGACGAGGACCGCGAGGCGTCGATGGCGCGGACGCGGGCGCGGAAACTGGCGATCGCGCGTCGGGCGCACGCAAGGGCGACGCGGGTCCACGGGCTCGACGAGCGGGACCTGTTCTTCGACCCGCTCGTGCTGCCGGTCTCGACGGGGCTCGAGAGCGACCGGCGCAGCGCGCTCGAGACGGTCGAGGGGGTGCGGGCGATCGCGGCGGCACTGCCGGAGGCGCAGACGATCGCGGGGGTGTCGAACGTGAGCTTCGGGCTCTCGGCGCGGGCGAGGGTGGTGCTGAACTCGGCGTTCCTGCACGAGATGGCTGAGGCGGGGCTGACGAGCGCGATCGTGCACGCGAGCCGGATCCTGCCCCGGGACCGGATCGACCCGGCGGCGTGGGCGGCGGCGATGGAGGTCATCCACGACCGGCGACGCCCGGGGCACGACCCGCTGTCGGCGTTCATCTCGATGTTCGAGGGGGCGGCGGCGGGCGTGGAGGCGCCGGCGGCGGCGAGGACCGTGGAGGAGCGGCTGCGGGCGCACATCGTCGAGGGGCGGAAGAAGGGGCTCGTCGAGTGCCTGGAGGAGGCGCTGGAGCGGCACCCGCCGCTGGCGATCATCAACGACCACCTGCTCGAGGGGATGAAGACGGTCGGCGAGCTGTTCGGATCCGGTCGGATGCAGCTCCCGTTCGTGCTGCAATCGGCGGAGGTGATGAAGGCGGCGGTCGCGCACCTGGAGCCGCGGATGGAGCGGGTGAGGGGCGGGGTGAGCGCGAAGGGGACGATCGTGCTGGCGACGGTCCGGGGGGATGTCCACGACATCGGGAAGAACCTGGTGGACATCATCCTGACGAACAACGGGTACAAGGTGGTGAACCTGGGGATCAAGCAGCCGCTGGAGGGGATGGTCCGTGCGTGGCAGGAGCACGGGGCGAGCGTGATCGGGATGTCGGGGCTGCTGGTCAAGTCCGTGCAGGTGATGGAAGAGAACCTGAGGGAACTCAACGAGCGGGGGCTCTTCCCGACGGTGCTGGTGGGGGGCGCGGCGCTCACGCGGCACTACGCGGAGGGGCACCTTCGCAAGGGCTATTCGGGGGAACTGCTATACGCGAAGGACGCGTTCGAGGGGCTTCGCGTGATGGAGCACGTCGTCGCCGGGCGGACGGCGGACCTCGGGCGGGAGATCTCGGAGCGGCTCGCGAAGCGGTCCGCGGCGGAGGAGACGATCCTGCGGTCGCGTGTCGAGCGGACGGCGCGGGGCGCGGCGACGGGCGCGGCGGCGTCGGGGACGGTCGAGCGGGCGGAGCGGATCCCCTCGCCGCCGTTCTGGGGGTCGCGGGTGGTGGAGGGGATCGACCTTGGCGAGGTGTATCCGTTCATCAACGAGGTGGCGCTCTTTCGGGGGCAGTGGCAGGTGAGGAAGGGCGCGGCGGGGGATGCGGAGCACGAGGCGTTCGTGCGGGAGAAGATCCGGCCCGTGTTCGAGCGGCTGAAGCGTGAGTGCCGGGAGAAGGGAGTCCTGAGGCCGGCGGTGGTGTATGGGTACTTCCCCTGCCGGAGCGAGGGGAACGACGTCGTGGTGTTCGACCCCGCGGAGGGCGCGGCGTCGAGGCGGGAGGTGGAGCGGTTCACGTTCCCGAGGCAGGCGGGCGGGCGGGGGCTGTGCATCGCGGACTTCTTCCGGGGGATGGAGTCGGAGGAGGCGGACACGCTCGCGATGCACTGCGTGACGGTGGGATCGAGGGCGACCGAGCAGACACGCCGGCTCTTCGAGGGCGGGGAGTATTCGGAGTATCTGTACCTGCACGGGCTCTCGGTGGAGACGGCGGAGGCGCTGGCAGAGATGTGGCACAAGCGGGTGCGGGAGGAGATGGGGATCGCGGGGGCGGACGCGGAGGACGTTCGCGCGCTGTTCACGCAGCACTATCAGGGGTCGAGGTACTCGTTCGGCTATCCGGCGTGCCCGGAGTTGAGCGACCAGGGGAAGTTGTGGCGGCTGCTGGGGCCTGAGCGGATCGGGTGTCGGCTGACGGAGAACTGGCAGATCGACCCCGAGCAGTCGACGAGCGCGATCATCGTGCACCATCCTGCGGCGCGGTACTTCGGGGTGTGACGCGCGGGCGAGGTCAGCTGGAGGTCAGCCGCCACGCGAGGGCGACCGCGCCGAGCGCCGCGAGGATGGCGAGGATGAGGAAGGTGATCTTCCAGGGGCTCCAGGGGCGGTCGCCGACGAGCTCGCCGGTGCGGGCGTTGACCATGATCTGGAAGGGGCGGTCGCGGTAGCGGTAGGCGCAGAGCCAGACGGGGAGGAGGAGGTGCTTGAAGGTGATCTCGTCGTAGTCGCTGACGTAGCGGGTGATGACCTGGGTGTCGCCGCCGATGTCGGCGCGGATGGAGCGTTCGATGGCGGGGACGGCGGCCTGCTTGGCGAGGTCGAAGCCCTCGCGGAGGCCGACGCGATAGGTCTCGGCGCGGAAGCCGGAGAGGTACTGGTCGGAGTAGGCGACGCAGGCCTTGAGGTCCCAGGGCTGGAGGGTGTGGAGTTTCCTGGCGTTGAGGGAGGATCCGCCCGAGACGAGGATGTCGTTGAAGCGATCGCGGACGGTTCCGGAGGCGGGGTACCAGCGGGTGCGGCGTTCGCGTCGCATCCTGGTGACGCGTTTGCCGTTGACCGTGGTGGTGTAGGGGACGTTGACGTAGTAGTAGATCCCTTTGCGGCCGGTGTAGCGGGAGGTGGCCCGGCAGTCGTAGGTCCAGTAGGGGAGGTAGACGCCAACGAGGGCGCCCTCGAGGACGGCGAGGCGTTTGAAGTCACCTGGGGCGAACCAGCGTGAACGGATCCACCTCTCGAAGAGGGCGCGGGCCTGATCGGTCGTGACGGCGAAGGGGAGGACGGCGTTGGGGCGGATGTGGGAGACAAGGGTGGCGGTCGCGACGATGGGATTGCCGCAGTAGCAGCAGGACGAGGCGGTGACGTGCTCGGGAAACTCGACGGTCGCACCGCAGGAGTTGCAGGAGACGCTGGGTCGCTGGATGGTGGGGGCGAGTGAGGCGAGGTCACGGAGGGCGGCTTCGAAGTCGATCTCGGCGGCGGGCGCGGGGAGATCGGGGAGGGTGTTGCGGGTGCCGCAGTGCGCGCAGACGAGCGTCTGGGCCCCCGGCTCGAAGCGGAGGTCGGCCCCGCAACCCGTGCAAGAATACTGAACGGCGTCCATCGTGCGAAAGAGTGTTGGGGCGAGGGGGCGTCGGGTTTCGAATCAGGGGGCGGAGCGTGAGAAGGTGCCTCGCTCGCGGATCTTGGAGACACCGGGGAAGGGGAGGGCTCGGCCGTGTGCGACGCAGTAGACGCCCGGTGCGAGGGTGCCCGCGGCGAAGAGGGCCTCGGTGAGGTTCTGGAGGGCATCGGAGCGAGTCATTTCGAAGGGTCGCATGGCGCCGGTCAGGATCACGGGCACGCGAGGGCGCGGGATGGAGTTTACGAGCAGGTCGCCGGTGAGGGCGAGCGTGTCGGTGCCGTGGAGGATGACGATGCCGGAGGTCGGGGAGGGCGCGGTATCGGGGCCAAGGGCATCGAGGACGGCGAGGAGGATGGCGCGTCGATCCTCGTCGGTCATGTGCAGGGAGTCCTTGGACATGAGTTCCCTGACGACGACGGCGGTGTCTTCGAGTCGGAGCCTGCGGAGCATCCTGGGGACGATGGAGCGTCGATTGGAGAGTTCGCCGGAGAGATCGTCGTAGGTCTTCTCGATCGTGCCCCCGGTCGTAAGGATGGTGAGTTGCCGGGTCATGCGTGCAGGGCCTCGTGCTGGTGGCGGACGACCCCTGCGACGATGGTGCAGACAACCCTGGCGCGGACGTGTCGTCCGAGGAAGGGGGTGTTGGCGGAGAGGCCGTGGAGGTCAGCCGGGGAGATGGTCCAGGGGGCATCCGGATCGATGAGGGTGAGGTCGGCGGGCCCACCGACGCGGATGCGTCCGAGGTCGTGGAGGTTGCAGAGTTCGGCGGGGCCGAGCGTGAGCAGGCGGATGAGCCTGGGCCAGGTGAGGACGCCCGGTTCGACGAGCGCCTGGGCGTAAAGGGGGAGGGCGGTCTCGAGGCCGACGATGCCGAAGGGCGCGAGTTCGAACGGGGCCGCCTTTTCTTCGGGGGCGTGGGGCGCGTGGTCGGTTGCGAGAACGGTGATGGTGCCGTCGGCGACGGCCTCGCGGATGGCGGCGAGGTCGGCTGGCTCTCGGAGCGGGGGGTTCATCTTCGCGTTGGTGTTGAGCCCCGGGCCCGGGCGGGTGACATCGTCGTGGGTGAGGAGGAGGTGGTGAGGGGAGACCTCGCAGGTGACTGGGAGGCCTTCGCTCCTGGCGCGTCGGATGAGGTCGAGGGAGCCGCCTGAGGAGAGGTGCTGGACGTGGTATCGGCAGGCGATCGAGCGGTTGAGGCGGAGGTCGCGCTCGATCATGAGTTCTTCGGCGGCGCGAGGCCAGCCGGTGAGCCCCCAGGCGATGCTGACGGATCCGGCGTGCATGGAAGCGCCGGCGGTGAGCGTGCGCTCCTGGCAGTGCTGCATGAGGGCGAGGCCCGTGCTCCGGACGACGGTGAGGGCCCGTTGCATGATGGAGGCGGACTCGACTCCGTCGCCGTCGTCCGTGAATCCGACGGCCCCGGCCTGGGCGAGGAGCGGGATCTCGGTGAGGCGTTTGCCCTCGCGGTCGAGGGTGAGGGCGGCGACGGGGAAGACGCGGCAGTGAGCGGTCTGTGCGGCGCGGTCGTAGATGAAGCGGATGAGTTCCGGGGTGTCGAGGGCCGGGCGGGTGTTGGGCATGCAGCAGACGGTTGTGAAGCCACCGGCAACGGCAGCCCTGGAGCCGGTGGCGAGGGTTTCCTTGTGCTCGCCCCCGGGCTCACGGAGGTGGACATGGGGGTCGATGAGGCCCGGGGTCAGGATCAGGCCCTGGGCGTTGATGGTGGTGGGAGCAGGGGAGAGGGAGGGCCCGATGGCCGCGATCCGACCCGCGGATACCGCGACATCGGCGAGGGCATCGGTTTGGGAGGCGGGGTCGATAACCCTGGCGTTGCGGATGAGGAGGTCGTGGTGGGGCATGGTGGATGAGGGGTGGGGATGGTACGTCGTCGGGAGGTTCAGAAACGGAAGAGAATACCCGAGACCCCTATTGCAGAGTCGGCGGGAGTGGGATATACCGGGTCGAACCGGAACCGAATGACGGAGGTAGGCGAACGGAGTCCCACCTGAGGAGATTTGAAGCGGTCATGGTGCCGAGTGACCTTGCCGAGCCCGCATGAGCGGGCCGGTGCCCCTTATCCGACGAGGTGAAATGATGAAGATTCGTGGTATCTGCACGATCCTGCTGGCGTGTACGGGTGCGGCGTGGGGTGGCGGCGCATCGGCCGTGGAAGACCTTTCGCGGGCCTATCCGGGAGTCCAGACCCTTCAGGATGGGGCGAGGGTCCGGTATGTGTACGGCGTGCCGATGAACGCTGCCGCAACGGCGCAGGAGGCGGCATCGGCCTGGGTGCAAGGCCACCTGGGTGTGTTCGATGCGGCCGGAGCGGATCTCGTGCAGGTGTGGTCGGCCCAGACGGGGTCGGGACGGCACACGGTCTTCGCGTACAACCAGTTCATCGATGGGATGCCTGTGGAGCACGGGTTGGCGCGCGTCGTGGTCCTGAACGCGACGAACCAGGTTGTGTATGTCGGGGCGACGCTCGCGCCGACGAACAAGGCGCTGCCCGCGATCCAGGTGGACTCTGCGATGGCCCTGGAGTTGGCGAAACTCGATGAGGGGATGGATCACCTGACGACGTGGGGCGAGCCCGAGCTCGTGGTGTGGCAGGGGGAGGGGGATTGGCAGGAGCCGGTTCCGGCGTGGAGGGTGGTGGGAGAGGTTCCCGATCTGGACCACCGGCACAAGCACTCGTTCTTCATCAGCGCGGTTGACGGGAGCACCCTGTTCGTACGTGATGAGGTTCTGCACATCGATGTCTCGGGGACGACCAAGGCATGGGGCTCGCCAGGGATGCTGCCGTTTATGGCGAGCAACCCGAACGCGCTGATGATGCTTCCGGAGATCCGGGTGACCATCACGGGTGGCGGCAACGCGTTCAGCGACGTGAACGGGATCTTCACGGTCCCGCACGGGGGAACGACGCAGGTGGCGATCTCGACGACGCTGGACAACGGCCGCTGGGTGAATGTCAACGACCAGGCCGGGAACGCGATCCTGAACCAGCAGTTGAACGTCATTCCGCCGGGGCCGGCCGACTTTGAGTTGAACGCGCCCGGCGCAAACGAGCAGTTGACGGCGCAGGTCAACGCGTTCATCCACACGATCGGGACGCACAACTACTTCAAGGATCGTGCGCCTTCGTTCACCGCGCTCGACACGGTGCTTCCGGCGAACGTGAACCTTGCGCAGACGTGCAACGCGTTCTACGACGGATCGTCGATCAACTTCTACCGGTCGGGCGGCGGGTGCAACAACACGTCGTACTCGTCGGTGGTGGCGCACGAGTACGGGCACCACATCGTGAACCGCCTGGGGCTCGGGCAGGGCGGGTTCGGTGAGGGCTACAGCGACGTGATCTCCGAACTGCAGTTCGATGATCCGATCATCGGCCGGTTCTTCCAGACCAACGGCGGCTTCGTTCGTCATCCCGACGCGGCCAACCAGCAGTACCCCTGCTCGTCGACCGCGGTGCACACCTGCGGGCAGATCCTGGGCGGGATGTGGTGGGAGATCCGCAAGAACTTCGGGACGAAGTACGGCTCCGGGCCCGGTCTCACCCAGACCCAGCAGTTGCAGGTCGACTGGTCGCTCATCACGACCGGCGGCGCGGGGTCGAACTTCCTCAACTCCGCCCACCCCGGCACGGCGATCGAAGTCCTGACGGTCGATGACAACGACGGGAACATCAACAACGGCACGCCGAACCGGAGCGAGATCTGCGCCGCGTTCGGCGCGCACAGCATCCAGTGCCCGCAGTTGCAGTTGATCGCGTTCGAGTATCCCAACGGGCTTCCCGTTCTCGTCGGCCCCACGCAGGCGTCGAAGGTGAAGTTCAACGTTGTCGGCGTGGGCGGCACGCCGACGCCCGGCACGGGCGAGTTCCGGTACTCGGTGAACAACGGGGCGTTCCAGCAGGGGGCGGTCTCGCAACTGGCGCCGAACCAGTACGAGGCGACCTTCCCGACGGCGGCGTGCGGGGCGCTTGTGCGATACTACTTCTCCGCCCAGGCCAGCGGCGGGCAGACGCAGACCGACCCTGCCACGGCACCGGCCGCGTCGTACTCTGCGACCAGCGCGACGGGTCAGGTCGTGGTGTTCGAGGACGACTTCCAGACCCATAAGGGCTGGACGGGCGGCGTCGCGGGTGACACGGCGACGACGGGGATCTGGAACCGGATGGCGCCGCAGCAGACATCGACCGGCGGGCAGACCGTGCAGCCGGGTTCTGACCACACCCCCGGCGCGGGGACGATGTGCTGGGTCACGGATGGTCTTGCCGGGTCGAGCGTCGGCGATCGTGACGTGGACAACGGGCGGACGACGCTCCTTTCCCCGGCGTTTGATTTCTCCGGCCTGGGCTCGGTGAAGATCAGTTACTGGCGGTGGTATACGAACTCGCTGGGCGGCGCGCCCAATGCGGACACGTTCCGTGTGGACATCTCCAACAACGGCGGGGCGTCGTGGGTCAATGTCGAGACGGTCGGGCCTTCCGGGCCGCAGACCTCGGGCGGGTGGTTCTCGCACGAGTTCTACGCGGAGACCAAGGTTGCGCTGACGAACAACATGCGTCTGCGGTTCATCGCGGAGGACATCGCGACGGGATCGCTGGTCGAGGCGTGTGTGGACGATTTCCAGGCCGTGGCGTTCGAGTGCGTGTCGTGCGCCCCGGATCTGGACGGCGACGGGGACCTGGACGTGTTTGATTTCCTGGAGTTCCAGAACCTGTTCGCGAACCAGGACCCGATTGCGGACTGGGAGCAGGACGGGGACTGGGACATCTTCGACTTCCTGGCGTACCAGAGCGCGTACGCGCAGGGCTGCTGAACCTGATCCGAGGCGGGTCTTGACGGGCCCGCCTTCGGCTTCCCCCCCACGCGAGGCGTGGGGGCATCCCCCCGGATCGACTTGGAAGCAAGCAAGGAGATTTCATGCAACGGAAGCTCGGGTTGGCGTTGGCCGCGGGTGCGGCCGTTTCGTTGTTCGCCGGTGCCGCGAGCGCGCAGGTCGCGTGGCGTTCAGGGCAGGAGGACGAGCGAGTCGTCCTGGACGCGGCGACGAACGCGCAGGCACTTGTTCAGTTCTCGCAGAAAGGCGAGCGGTTCGTGATCGGGTTCTCCCGTCCGATCACGCAGGTGGAGCGTGCGTCGCTTCTCTCCAAGGGTGTTCGGCTGCTGGCTCCGCTGGGCGGGGACTCGTACTTCGGCATCGTGTCCGGGAACCTGGACGCGGCGGGGGCCCTGGCGGCCGCGCCTGTGGTGAGTGTCCGATCGATCCGTCTGGAGTGGAAGATGGACGACTTCATCCGTCAGGGGCGCATCATGCCCTGGACGGTGGTCCGCGAGGGCGGGATGGAGGGGATTTCTCGGAAGAACCCGATCGTCGGCACCCTCGTGCTTCTGCACCCTGACGTGGCGCAGGACGCGCGAACGATCGAGATGGTCGAGGCGCTTGGGGGTGAGGTTCGGGACATGCTCGACTCGGTGAACATCATCGTGGTCGAGATGCCCTACGCGAACCTTGCCAGGCTCGCCGCGGACAACCGCGTGCAGTGGATCGAGACGCCGAGGCCGATCATGAGCCCGGTGAACAACTCGAACCGAGCGCTGGTCGGGGCGGACATTGTTCACGCCGCGCCGTACGGGCTCTCTGGGCTTGGCGTGTCGGCGTTCGTGTACGACGCGGGCACGTCGTCGCTGACGCACCCGGACCTTGCCGGTCGCGTGACGAAGGTCGATACGGCGTCGGTCGGGGAGCACGCGACGCACGTGACGGGTACGGTGGGCGGGAACGGGACGAACAACCCGAACTACAAAGGGATGGCGCCGAAGGCGACGCTGCTGACCGCGAGTTTCGAGTGGACCGGCGGCGGGGTGTTCCTGTATGAGAATCCCGGCGACGTGGACGCGGACTACGGCAAGGCGATCCAGCAGCACAATGCGGACGTCGCCAACAACTCGATCGGCTCGAACACGGAGTCCAACGGGTTCCCGTGCGAGATCCAGGGGAACTACGGTCTGACGGACACGGTGATCGATGCGATCGTGCGCGGGTCCAAGGGTCGTCCGTTCCGGGTGGTCTGGGCGAACGGGAACGAGCGTCAGGGAAGCCGGTGCGATGTGGAGGGGTATGGCGATTACTACAGCATCGCGCCACCGGCGACCGCGAAGAACCACATGACGGTGGGTGCGCTGAACTCCAACGATGACTCGATGACGTGGTTTTCGAGTTGGGGTCCGACCGACGACGGCCGCATGAAGCCTGACATCTCCGCGCCTGGTTGCCAGAGCGACGGGGACAACGGCGTGACGTCGACGTCTTCGGGCGGCGGCTACTCCACGATGTGCGGGACTTCGATGGCGAGCCCCACGGTGTGCGGTCTTTCGGCGCTGCTGCTCGAGGATTATCGCAACCAGTTCCCCGGGCTCGACGACCCGAGGAACTCGCTGCTGCGGATCTTCTTCGCGCAGACGGCGAAGGACCTGGGCAACGCCGGGCCCGACTACCAGTTCGGCTACGGCTCGGTGCGGATCAAGGACGCGATCGACTTCATGCGTACCGCGCAGTTCCAGGAGGGCGAGATGAGCCAGGGCGAGGTCCACCAGATCGAGGTGGACGTGAACCCGGGCGAGTCCGTGCTGAAGGTGATGCTGGCGTGGGACGACGTGCCGGGAACGGTGAACGTCAACCCCGCGCTCGTGAACAACCTGGACCTCCGGGTGTATGACCCGAACGGTGTTCAGCACTTCCCCTGGACGCTCGACCCGCTGAACCCGGGCGCTCCGGCGACGAAGAACAAGGCCAACAACATCGACAACATCGAGCAGGTCCACGTCGCGAACCCGATGGCGGGGAAGTGGAAGGTCGAGGTCGTCGGGACGAACATCCCGCAGGGCCCCCAGCCCTATTCGGTGGCCGGTTCACCGGCGCTGAACGTGAAGTATGCCGCGATCGGATTCCCCAACGGGCTTCCGGACATGGTCGCGCCTTCGACCGCGACGGAACTGGACGTGAAGATCACGGCGATCAACCAGTCCATCGTTCCGGGCACGGCGATGCTGCATTTCCGCGCGACGGGCGGATCGTTCACGTCCATCCCGTTGACACACCTTGGCGGCGCCTCGTACAAGGTCACGCTCCCGGGGACGACGTGCTCGCAGACCCCGGAGTATTACTTCAGCGTCGAGGCGACGGAATCCGGGCTGGTGAAGAACCCGGCCAACGCTCCGGCGGATCTCTACACCCACGACGTGATCGAGTTCTTCACGTTCTTCAAGGACGAGATGGAGACCGACAACGGGTGGGTCCTGGGCGCGCCGGATGACGACGCGACCGCGGGGCACTGGAACCGGATGGATCCGGAGGCGACGCTCGCCCAGCCCGGCGACGATCACACGCCCGCGCCCGGCGTGGCGTGCTACATCACGGACGGCCGCGCCGGCTCGCTCAACGGCGAGTTCGACGTGGACAACGGGAAGACGACCCTGATGACGCCGAGGTTCGACCTCGCCGGCGCCACGGACGTCAAGTTGTCATACTGGCGGTGGTACTCGAACAACACGGGTCTCGCGCCGCAGTCGGACATCTTCGTCGTGGACATCTCCAACGACGACGGGGTCACCTGGACGAACCTCGAGACGGTCGGCCCGACGGGGCCCGGCACGCTCGGGCAGCAGTGGGTCTTCGCCCAGTTCGATCCGTCCACGAAGATCACCCTCACCGACAAGATGCGGGTGCGGTTCGTGGCGTCGGACTACGGTCAGGGCTCGATCATCGAGGCCGCGATCGACGACATGATCGTCACGGGCTTCCGCTGCGTGGACACCTGCCGGGCAGACATCGAGGGCGATGGCGACCTCGACGTGTTTGACTTCCTGGCCTTCCAGGGCCTCTACGCCGTCCAGGATCCGATCGCGGACTGGGAAGGCGACGGCGACTGGGATGTCTTTGACTTCCTGGCGTTCCAGGGCGATTTCGCCAAGGGCTGCCCGTAAGAGGGGCATCGGCGAAGGATCTATCTGAGGCTTCAAGGGGCGGCGCGAGAGCGTCGCCCCTTTTTTCTGCGCACGGTCAGGGGGAGGCATCGTGCGGGGCGATGGCGCTCTGCTCGCGATGACGGATCAGCCGATGACTCCGCGGCGTCGGAGGGTTGAGAGCATCAGTTCGGCGACATCGGTCTCGCAGGGCACGAGCAGGTGCCCGATGCCCCGGGCGGCGCACAGGGCACGGATGCTCTCGACATGGTCGCGGAGGCCTCGCTCGAAGGTCCTGGCGACGGGGGCGGAGATGGTGAGGTCGAGGGCCTGGCCGGACTCGGCATCGGTCAGGCGCACATCGCCCCGGAGTTCGGGGAGGGAGGCGGGGTCGAGTTCGCCGGGAGCAAGCACCTGGAGGCAGGTCGCCTCGAACGCACGTCCGCGGCGGCTGCCGCCGCTGATTGCGTTGAGCCCGCGTCGGAGGTCCTCGTCCATCAGGAAGTCGGAGATGACCACCAGGACGCCGCGCCCCGATGTGGAGAGCCTTCGCATGGCCTCGAAGAAGCCGCTGCGTCCACCCCCGCTTGGGACGGGGGCGGAGGCCTCGATGAGGAAGTCCGCGATGCGGGCGATGCCTCCTCGGCCGCGGAGGGGAGCAAGGCGGCTGAGGGCGCCCCCGAAGGTGGAGACGGAGACCCGATTGCGGTTGACGAGCCCGAGATAGGCCAGTGCCATCGCGACGCGGAGCGAACAAACGAGTTTGGTCGGTGAGGCGTGGGTGCCGTGGCCCGGGCGGGCGTCGCCGGCGAGCATGGAAGGAGAGGTATCGATCGCGAGGTGGAGGGAGAGGTCCTTGTCCTCGCGGAAGAGTTTGACCATGACACGGTCGAGCCTGGCCATGACGTTCCAATCGATGTGGCGCAGGTCGTCCCCACCGGTGTACTCGCGATAGTCGTCGAACTCGACGGACTGCCCTCGGGCCTTGGATCGGCGCTCGCCGGGGAGTTTCCCTCCGAAGACACGCCGGGAGAGGAGGTCGAGGCGATCGAGACGATCGCAGAGGTCCGGGCCAAGGAGGTCGGCCAGGGCTCTTGGGCGCTCGCTGGAAGAACCGATGAGCATGGGTCAAGGTACAGTATCGAGCGTGGAGGCCGGGCGTCGGACCGTCCCTGTAGCACGGAGGAACCATGCGAATTGCTCTCATGTTCGCCGCTGTTCTGATGGCCTCGATCGCGTGTGCCCAAGACGATACCCGGGTGGCCCAGCTCGAGAAGGAACTGGCGGAGGCCCGAGCGACAATTGCGGCGCTGGAGTCTCAGCGCGACATCCTGTCGCAGCAGTTGACGAGGGCGCTGGCGGAGGTCGCGTCGCTGAAGGGGGCCTCGGGGCCGCCGGCGAAGGCCTCGGGTGACCTTCCGCTGGATCCCTTTGCCTGTCCGGACTCGATGCTGGCGGAGACCAAGCGTCGGTACGAGCGTGAGATCGCGATCCTGCCGGCATCGACCGCGGCGGAGAAGCGTCGCAGGCAGGAAGAACTCTCGCGCTGGATCAAGGGGATCAATCGTGAGGTGCGTTCGCAGGTGCGCTGGCTGGTCGCGGTCGAGGATGCGCGTCCCGTCCGCGAGGGTGCGGTGAGGGGGGATTACGAGGCGATGGTCGCCGTGCTCGATCCGCTGACGCGCGAGCCGCTCGGCAAGCCCTTCCGGACGCGCGTGCCCAACCGGTACGCGACGAGGATCGTCAACGAGAAGCGGTTCACGATGTGGGAAGCAACGCTCGTGTTCGGTGCGGATCTGCGGCACGTGCCGACGCGGCTTGAGGCCGGGGTGTTCGATACCCCGCCCTTCGTGGGGCCGGAGGTTGAGTTCGGGATGTCGCTTTCGTGGGATGGCCTGACGGGCTTCGACCCGGATACGTCCCGGAAAGAGAAGGCAGCCCCGCCAGAGCCGCCGGGGAACCAGCCGTCCGCCGATCCCTCGCCACCGAGGTAGACGCCGCGCCTCGGCGGGTGGAGGTCAGAGGGCTTCGAGCCTGCGGAGGGTTTCCCGTTCGGCGAGGTCTCGTGTGAGGTCGTCGAGGTTGCCGGCGAGCACTTCGCGGAGGCTGTACTCACCCGGGAGTCGCTCGTCGGCGACGATCCCTTCCTTGAAGCGATAGGTGCGGATCTTTTCCGATCGCTCGCCCCCGCCGATCTGCGCGGTGCGTGCCGCGGCGCGCTCGGCGTGCCTTTTCTGCCGCTCGATCTCGTGCAACCTCGCGGCGAGGAGGCGTCGGGCCCGCTCGCGGTTCTGCTGCTGGCTCTTGGATTCCTGCATACGGATGAGGATGCCGGTGGGCTTGTGGTGGAGCTGGACGGCCGTCGCGACCTTGTTGACGTTCTGACCGCCCGGCCCCTGGCTCGTGGTGACGTGCTCTTCGACGTCCCTGGCCCAGTCGATCCTGACCTCGACCTCTCGAGGCTCGGGGAGGACAGCGACGGTCGCGGTGGAGGTGTGGATTCTCCCCTGGGCCTCTGTCGCTGGGACGCGTTTGACGCTGTGGACGCCGGCCTCGAAGGCGAGTTCGCTCCAGACTCCCTCGCCCCGGAGGCTCGCCGTCGCGCTCTTGATCCCTCCGGCGTCGGTCTCGGGATTGTAATCGAGGATTTCGAAGCCCCAACCCCTGTGGGAGGCGAGTTTCTCGTACATTTCGAGGAGGTCCCTCGCCCAGAGGGCGGCCTCATCCCCGCCTGTGCCGGCACGGATTTCGAGGATGACCGATCCGATGGCGCGATCCTCGGCGTTGACGAGGCGTGATTTCACGCTCGAGGAAAGGGCGGCGGCCTCGGCCCCGAGACGCTCGATCTCGTCCCGGGCGAGGGCCGCCATCTCGGGGTCCTGGCCGGAGGCTTCGGCGGCGAGGGTCTCGATCTCCTGCTCGACCCGTCGGAGGCGTCGGGCTTCGTCGGCGAGTTTCTCGCCCGAGGCCTTTCGGATGGAGAGTTCCCTGACGCGGCGGTGGTCAGAGAGGACGTCCGGATCGGCGAGGAGGGACTCGATCGCCTCGTGCTCCCGCACCAGGGCGGCGAGTTTCTCACGGATGTGGGGGGGCAGCCGCTCGTTCATCAGCAACCACCATAGCAACCCGGGGGCGGTGTCTCCCAACCACGTTCCGTGCGGGTTGGCCGTATCATCCGCCCTCCGCACGGAGCACGCGTTGAACGAGGCCATCTCCATCCGCAACATCACGAAGACCTACGGCCCGAAGACGGCCGTCGACGCGCTGGACCTCGTGGTTCCGGAGGGCTCGCTGTACGGGTTCATCGGCCCGAACGGAGCGGGCAAGACCACGACGATCCGGATGGTGATGTCGATCATCTTCCCGGATCGGGGGGAGATCTCGGTGCTGGGGAGGCGGAGCGCCGTCGAGTCGAAGGACCGGATCGGCTATCTGCCCGAGGAGCGAGGGGTCTATCGGAAGATGCGAGTGGGAGCGTTCCTCGCATACATGGCGGCTCTGAAGGGGAGCGGCGACGCCCCGGGCAGGCCGCTCAAGGCCAGGGTGCGCGAGTGGCTCGATCGGGTGGGTCTGGCGGACTGTGAGCGGAAGCGGTGCATGGAGTTGTCGAAGGGGATGCAGCAGAAGGTGCAGTTCCTTGCCTCGATCATCCATGATCCTGAACTCATCATCCTCGATGAGCCGTTCTCCGGGCTCGACCCTGTCAACGCGCGGCTGATGCGAGATCTGATCCACGAGATGCATGCCCGCGGGCGGACGATCATCTTCTCGACGCACGTGATGCAGCACGCGGAATCGATCTGTGACCACGTGGTGATGATCCACAAGGGTCGCAAGGCGCTGGACGCGTCCATCCCGGAGATCCGCGGGAGGTTCGATCCCCGCAGCATCGTCTTCGAGCCATCGTCGCCCGACCATGCGGCTGATCGAGCTGGCGCGGTGGAGGGTGTGGTGAAGGTGAGGGCGGATTCGCATGCGTTCGAGGCGACGCTTGCGCCCGGGGTGGAGGCATCGGAAGTTCTGGCGCGGCTCGCGGGCGTGATCCCGATGAGGAGGATCGAACTCCGCCGCCCCTCGCTTGAGGACATCTTCATCGGGCTGGTGAAGGGGGACGAGGAAGAGGGCGTGCTGCGGGCGTCGCTCCGCGAGCAGGCGACGGGAGGGGGTGACCACGGTGCGTAAGACGCTGCTCGTGGCGAAGCGGGAGTTCGTGTCGACGGCCCTGACCAAGGGGTTCATCATCGGCGCGCTCGTCTTTCCGTTCCTGATCCTGATCGTCATGATCGTGGTGGTTCCGCTGCTCGTGAACATCAAGCCGCCGCGGACGGTGGGGAGCGTGGTGGTCATCGACCGGACGCCCGGGCAGGCGGTCGCGCCGTTTGCTTCGAGGGTTTTGAGCCCGGAGGCGATGAGGGCGGAGCACGAAGCGCTCACGCAGGAGGCCGCGAGGCAGGTCGAGCGATTGGCGGAGTCCCTCCCACCCGAGCAGGCGGCCCTGATGCGGGGCTCGGTCCCTGGGGCGATGGCCATGGGGGGGTCGGAGAACATCGAACTCTCGATTGTTCAACTCCCGCCGGAAGCGGACCCGGAGCCTGTCAAGGACGAGATCCGCACCGGTCGCGCGGGTGACGGGGGTCGGCTTGCGCTTATCGTCGTCGATCCGCACGCCGTTGATCGCACGACGGAGGGGAAGTTCGGCACGTTCCAGACGTATGTCCGTCCACGTCTGGACGAGCGTGTGCAGGGGTATCTGACTCGTGCGATGCGAGAGGCCGTCCGTGACGCCCGTCTGTCGCGTCACGGCTTCGACCCGAAGGAAGTGGGGGACCTGATCCGCGTCGAGGCCCCCGAGACGATCACCGTGACGCCCGAGGGGGAGCGGGCGACGCTGGGCGGGGCGCAGTTCTTTGTGCCCATCGCGTTCATGATGCTGCTGTGGATCTCGGCGTTCACCGGCGGGCAATACCTCCTGACGACGACGATCGAGGAGAAGTCCAACCGGATCATGGAGGTCCTGCTCTCGGCGGCCTCGCCCATGGAGTTGATGGTCGGGAAGATCGTCGGGCAGATGGCGGTGGGGCTAAGCATCCTGGGCGTGTACGCGGTTCTCGGCTTTGGCGCGCTGACGACGTTTGCGCTGCTGGACCTGCTCGACCCCGCGAACATCGGTTACCTGGTGCTGTACTTCTTCATCGCCTACTTCTTCGTGGCGGCCCTGATGGCCGCGGTGGGGAGCGCGGTCTCGGATGTCCACGAGGCGCAGTCGCTGATCGGCCCGATCATGATGGTCCTGGTGCTGCCGATGATCCTGATGCCCGCGATCATCACGGATCCGAACTCGACGCTTGCGCTGGTGCTGAGTTTCGTTCCGCCGGTCTCGCCCTTCATGATGGTGCTGCGGATCGCGGCGTCGCCCGAGCCGTTGCCGTTGTGGCAGATCGGGCTCTCGCTGCTGGTCGGGATCGCATCCGTGGTCGGGGCTGCGTGGGCCGCGGCCAAGATCTTCCGCATCGGCGTGCTGATGTACGGCAAGCCGCCGAACTTCCTCACGCTCGTGAAGTGGATCCGCATGGCATGAGGGCTCCTTCGCGCTACGACCTCTACGAGCGATGTGCGCAGGATCCCGAGCGGGACGTGCGGCTTCTGAGGGCGATCCACGCCGGCCGGCCACGGGTCCTCGCGGAGGATTTCTCGGGAACGGCGGCCCTGTCACGGCGGTGGGTGCGCGCGTCACGCGAGGCGCGCGCGATCGCCACCGACCTGGACCCCGAGCCTCTGCGTCATGCCCGGCTGCTCCCCGGGCGTCGAGGGGCGAGGGTGCGCGCGGTGGTCGCCGATGCGCGGGCCGCCCCGGGCCGAGCGGACATCGTCGCGGTGCTCAACTTCTCGATCGGCGAGTTGCACGAGCGGAGCGACCTGCTTGGCTACCTTCGCCACGCGAGGTCGCGGCTGCGGCGAGGCGGGATCCTGGCGGTCGATCTTTACGCCGGCGCGGATGCCTTCATCCTTGGTCGGACGCGCGACGTGCGCCCGGGCCCGCACGGCACGCGGATCTCCTATTCGTGGGAGCAGCGTTACGCGGACCCCGTCTCCGGCCTCGTCGTCAACACGATGAGTTTTCGGGTCGTTCGCCCGGGGTCGCCGGCGGTCGTCCTGCGTGACGCCTTTGTCTATCACTGGCGGCTGTGGTCGATCCCCGAACTCCGCGATGCGATGCTCGAGGCAGGGTTCGGGATGGTGGAGGTCTACCCTCGTGCCGAGCACGCGGTTGACCACAGGGGAGAGACCCATGTCCGCCCCTTCGACCCGGCGGACGAACTGGCGTCGGGCGTGCTCGCGCTCGTGGTCGCGCGCGGCGTGTGATCGGGGTCGTCCAGGCGGTCAGAGTTCCGGCGCGAACCCTCGGCGGAGCGTGTTCTCGCAGCGCGCGCGAGGCTCGACGAACTGAAGGAGATAGTCCGCCCCGCCGGCCTTGGACCCCACGCCGGACATTCCGAAGCCGCCGAAGGGTTGCCTGGCAACGAGCGCCCCGGTGATGCCGCGGTTGAGGTAGAGATTGCCGACGCGGAACTCGCGCTTCGCGAGCTCGAGGTGGGAGGGCTTGCGGCTGAAGACGCCGCCCGTGAGTTTGTAGGGAAGGGAGTTGGCGATGCCAAGGGCTTCATCGAAGGTGGCGGCGTGGAGGATCCCGACGACGGGGCCGAAGATCTCCTCCCGGGCGATGGTGTGGGTGGGCCTCACGCCCGCGAAGATCGTCGGGGCGACGAACCTTGAGCGGTTCGCCCGGATGTACGCGTCTGCCTCGGGGATGGTGGAGCGGAACTCGAGCCGGCCTCCTTCCCGGAGGCCTGTCTCCACGAACTGCTCGATGCGTGCCGCGGCTTCGGCATCGATGACAGGCCCGATGTCCGTGCCCGGGTTCGCGGGATCGCCCAGGACGAGCGCTCGCGTCGCCTCCACGAATCGTCGAGAGAACGTGGAGATGGCCGGCCCGTCGGGCCCCTGCGGATCGACGACGATCAGACGCGAGCAGGCCGAGCACTTCTGCCCCTGGAACCCGAAGGCGGAGTGCCTCGCGGCCAGCACGGCTTCGTCGAGGTCGGCGGAGGTATCGATGATGAGGGCGTTCTTCCCGCCCATCTCGGCGATGACCTTCTTGACGTGGGCGACGGCCGGGTCGTCGGAGGTCATGCCGATTCGTTTCGAGACCTCCGCGGCGGCTGCATGGATGTCGAGCCCGACGCCCTTTGAACCCGTGAAGGCGATGAGGGCGACTCGGGGATCTCGGACGAGTGCGGCTCCGGTGGTCTCGCCTGGCGCGGGGCAGAACTGAAGGACCTCCGAAGCGCGGAAGCCGTTGATCCTTGCCTCGACGAGCGCGCGATCGATTCCACGGCGAAGGGCATCGCACATGAGGCGTGCGATGCCCGGGGTCTGCTCCGCGGGCTTCACGACGACGGTGTTGCCGGTGACGAGGGCCGCGGTCGTCATCCCTGCGCAGATCGCGAGCGGGAAGTTCCACGGGGCGATGACGACGGCTACGCCGCGCGGCTGGTACCACATTTCGTCGAGTTCGCCGATGAAGCGGCCGAGGCGTCGCGGCTGGAAGAGCCCGACGGCCAGCCTCGCGTAGTACTCGCAGAAATCGATCGCTTCGCAGGTATCGGCGTCGGCCTCGCGCCACGTCTTGCCGGCCTCCTTGACCATGACGGCGGAGAGTTCGTCCCGGCGTTCTCTCATCTCACCGGCCGAGTAGACGAGCGCCTTCGCACGCACCAGCGGGCTCACGTCGCGCCAGGCCGGGAACGCGGCGTGGGCCTCGGCGACCATGGCGGAGGCCTGCTCGGGGGTGCGGTCGTTCTCGACCCTGGGCACGCCGGCGGAGGCGATGGCCCGGGCGAACGCATCCCTTGCCGGTGCCTGCGAGAAGTCGCGCATGGACTCGTTGAAGAAGGCACGGCCGTCGCCCAGGCCCTCGACGGCGGGCGAGAGCGAGTGTCTCTCGGGCGTGTCGCGGCGTTCTTCGCGTGCCTGCCCCGCGTGGGGAGAGGCGAGCAGAGTGGCCGGGTCGGCGTTGTCGAGGAACCCGGCCTTGAGCCAGGACTCGTTGGACGTGTTCTCAAGCAACCTGCGGACGAGGTAGGCCATCCCGGGGACCATCTCGCCGACGGGCACATACTCGCGGACGCGCAGCCCCATCTCTGCGGCGGCGTGCTTGAGTTGGTCCGCCATGCCGTGGAGCATCTGGAGTTCGATCGCCGAGCGTGGGAGCCCTCGCGTTTCGAGCCCGGCGAGGGCGGAGGCGATGGAGCGGACGTTGTGTGAGCCCAGGGCGAGACGGACACCGCCGACCCCTGTCGAAGCGGGGCACGCGTCGAGGAGCAGGTATGTCATGCGCTCGAAGCAGGCGTCGGTCTCACGCTTGGTCGTCCAGACCGGGCAGGGCCAGCCCATCTGCTCGGCATGGATCACCTGGTAGTCCCAGTAGGCCCCCTTGACAAGCCTGACGGAGACGAGGTGCCCGGAGCGTTTCGCCCACTGGGCGATGCGTCTCGCGTCGTCCTCGCCGCTCTTGAGATAGGCCTGCATCGCGAGGCCCATCTCCAACCCACCGGGCTTGCCTGCGGCCATCAGTTCCGCACATCGCATGAAGAGATCGAGGGTGAGGTCCTTGAGCGAGAACTGCTCCATGTCGAAGTTGATGAAGACGCCGTTGGCCCTCGCGCGTTCGAGCACGGGGACGAGGCGTTTCATGAGTTCGCGGATCGATCCCTCGGTGTCGATGGGGTCGCAGCGCGCGGTGAGGGAAGAGATCTTGATCGACACATTCGTGCGCGGGATGGCGCCGAGGTGGTCACGTTCGAGGCGATCGTTGCCCTTCCACGGCGCGACCTCGCGTGGCAGGGTCTCGACGAGGTCGAGGTACTTCCGCTGATAGGCGTCGGCTTCTTCGTCCGAAACGCAGGCCTCGCCCAGCAGGTCCACCGAGAACGCGATGCCATCCTTCCAGAGGTCTCGAAGCCCGGGGACGGCGCTCGCCGCGTCCGTTCCCGCGATGAACTTCGAGGCCATTCCGGTGATCTGCCCCTCGACCCTCGAGGAGAGGAAGCCCTTGGCCATCCCTCCGGCCTTGAGCCCGAGTTCGAACCCCGGCGGGAGCCGTACACCGGGCTGGCTGAGATAGTCCACCAGGTGCTCGTGAACCTGCTCGGGCGTCGTCAGGCAAGGGAAGGCGTCCACGAAACGGAACATCTGCACCTTGAACCCGTGGTCCTTCATGGACCAGTTCATCAGCATGTCCGAGTAGAACTTCGCGGAGAGCACACCCGACTTGTGTCCCCTCGCCCGGTCGAGCATCTCCCGGCCGATCGCGTCGATGCGGCCTTCGAGCCCAGCGGCGGGCGCGCTCGCCGCACCCGGCTTCGTCTTCCTTGTGAACAACGCCATCTTCGGGGTTCCTCGCGGTCCTTGGAACGGGGGGGGCGCCTGCCGACGCCGGCGGGCATGGCTCCTGCCCGACCGGGCCCCAAGTGTATGACCGCGTCCGCCCCCACCGAAAACTCGCTACTCCTCTGTCCCGGTCATGGCGTCCTTCCGGTGCTTGATCGCCCCGAACCAGACGAGAATGAACACCGGGTAAGCGAGCCCCATCACCGCCGTGACGACGTATCCGATCACCTCGCCCATCGGCCCTCCGCCGCCGGCACCCGGGGGCAGGTTCGGTTGCTCGGCAAGCCACTGGCGAGTACGGGCGTTGACGTCGATCTGAACGATGAGCGCCCAGAAGAGCATGGGCAGCGAGAGCGCCCCGTAGATCAAGTGCAGCACGCGGCCCAGGGGGTTGCGCATGCAGGTCATCGCGCCCGCCGTGATGAGCAGGATCGTGATGAGCGAACTGACGGCCATCTGCGCCCACTGCCCGGGCCCGGGGTTCATGGCGGGCATGTCTTTCATCGCGGGCGGGAGCATCCCCGGGCCAAGGACAAACCACCCAATCCCGCAACCGAGGCACCCGAGCCCGAGAACCCCCCAGCCGAGGCTCAGCCCGCCGATGACCTTGGGCCAGACGGGTGGTTCGCGATAGATCTGTTCCATGGGCAGTCCTTCCGCGGCCGCGGCCCGGAGTTTCATCCCGCCGGGCCGGTGCGTGCCAAGGATACCGCACCCCCGACACGGAGGAAGTCCTGATGCTCAGTACCCTGATCGTGACCCTCGCCACCCTTGCCACACCACCCGCCCCCGTGAACACCGAGATCACGGTTGAGACGCTGCTGGCCGAGATGACCGACCGGACGGCGGTCGCGCAGTTTCCATCCCCCGCCTATACGTGCGCCCAGTTCAGCAGTTATGACCGGGCGTCCACGTCCCCGGACGACCAGTCGACCTGGTTCGCGAACGGGGACGCCGGGCACTTTCTGCGCGTTGAAGAACGGGATGGGCGCACGGAGCATGTCCTAATGGATGCCGCGGGTCCCGGGGCGGTGGTTCGCATCTGGTCGGCGAATCCGGCCGGGACGCTTCGAGTGTACTTGGACGATGCGACGGTTCCGGTGATCGAGGCACCGATGCAGGAACTCCTGGGGGGGCGGGGCATCGTGCCCGGGCCGCTCGCGCGGGACAGCGCCCGAGGCTGGAACCTGTTCCTCCCGATCCCGTACGCGAAGCGGTGTGTCATGACGAGCGATGCCGGGGGGTTCTACTACCACGTCAACTACAGGACCTATGAGGCAGGGACCCGTATCAGGACGCTGACACGCGGGAGGCTCGCCGACGCGCAGGCGTCGATCGCGCAGGCCGTGGAACGCTTGTCTCATCGCCCGCTTGTCCGTGGCCGCCCAACGTCATGGGCGTTCATCAGGCCTGGGGAGACGTTTACGCTCGACCTGCCGGAGGCTGGCCCGCGTGGGAGCGCGGTGAAGCGGTTGTTCGTCGGGGTGGATGCGCCGGACCTCGAAGCCGCCCTGCGATCGACGGTTCTGATCGGCACTTTCGACCAGGAGCGGACCATCTGGTGTCCGCTGGGGGATTTCTTCGGCTCAGGCGTGGGTCTGAACCCATACAACGACTGGTATCGGACGGTGGATCCGACCGGGGTGATGACCTCGCGCTGGGTCATGCCCTACGAGGCCTCGGGATCGTTCACGTTCGTGAACCTCTCGTCGGGGCCGATCCGCGTCCACGCCGCGACCGAGGTCGAACCGTGGACGTGGGACGACCGATCGATGCACTTTCATGCGAGATGGAAGCATGAGCACCCGATCGACGCACTGGGCGGGGCCGGGACGATCGACTGGAACTACGCCACGATCCGAGGGCGAGGGGTGTACGTCGGGGACAACCTCGCCGTGATGAACCCCGTGGAGGCGTGGTGGGGGGAGGGTGACGAGAAGATCTACGTCGACGATGAGGCCTTCCCTTCGCACTTCGGGACGGGCACGGAGGACTACTACGGCTATGCGTGGTGCTCGAACCTTCCTTTCTCGCATCCGTTCCACTCGCAGACCCGCTGCGACGGCTTCAAGCACGGCAACAACTGGGGGCATTCATGCGTCACGCGGGTCCGGTCGCTGGACGCGATCCCGTTCACCTCATCCTTCCGGCTTGACATGGAGGTGTGGCACTGGAAGGCCACGCCGGTCGGGTACGCGGCGACGACGTACTTTTATGCGCGTCCCGGCGTTGGGGTGAACATCGAACCCGACCCGGGCTCGGCCGCGGCGCCGATTGTCCAACCTCCGCCCCTTCCGCCGCCCTTCCGTCTGCCGCTTGCGGTCGAGGGGGAGGACCTGACCATCGTGGCGAGTTCGCCTGACCTGCGCACGGTTCGTCAAGACATGCGCGGCTTCGCGTCGAGGACGTGGTCGGGGGAAGCGCACTTGTGGGTCCAGGCGCGCGCGCCGGGGGATTTCGTGGAGTTCGAGATCCCCGTGCCCGAGTTCGCGGGGCACCGGCTGGCGCTGGTCCTGACGCGGAGTTGGGATTACGGGATCGTGCGGGTCCGCCTCAACGGCGAGATCGTGGGCAGCGACATGGATCTCTTTTCGGGGGGAGAAGGCCAGGTGCGCCCGACGGGGGCCGTCGGGCTGGGGATCCACTCGCCGGTCGATGCGGCGCGCCCCGTCTATCGACTTCGGCTGGAGGTGATCGGTTCCAACGACCGATCGCTCGGCGGTGGGCACTTCTTCGGCGTCGACGCCGTCATCGTCGAGCCGACGCAGTAGCGATCAGGCCTCGGCGACGTACTCGTTGAAGATGCCCAGGGTTCGCGAACGGGCTGCGTTCTTGAGTCCTGCGGTGGTCAACGCGTGGAGGATGGTCTCCGGCGGGACGCAGCGTTCGATGGAGTCCCAGTAGTAACTCATGAGTTCGCGAGCTCGAGCATTGCCCGTGACCACGAACGCGCCGAGGGGAACGACCCGTTTGAGGTAACACTTGAGGATCGCGTGTGCCGTTCGGCCCTCCGGGGGCGTGATTTCGAGGATGACAACCTTTCCCCCGGGTCGGAGGACACGACGCATCTCGCGGAAGGCCGCGACGAGGTCTCCGGCGTGACGGAGCGCGTAGCCCATCGTGACGAAGTCGAAGCCCGCATCGGGGACGGGTAGCCGATCGGCCTTGCCATCGATCACGCGGATGCCGCGTCGTCGGCCGGCCTCCAGCCTCATGCCCTGGCTGGGATCGACGCCGAGAACCTCTCCGGTCGAGCCCACGAGCCGGAGCGCCGCGGCGGCGACCTGGCCCGTGCCGCAGGCGAGGTCGAGGACCCTCGACCCCTCTCGGACACCGACGTGGCGGAGGACTTTCTTCCTGTACGCGAGGCCGGTCCCGAGGCTCATGAGGCCGGTGATGCGGTCGTAGAAGCGTGCGGTGTCGTCGAAGAGCGTGTTGACGACGTTCTGGCGGTCCTCGGGCCTGGCGTAGTAACCCTCGAGAACCGGATGGGCCTCGATGCGTTCCGTGCTCGGCTGGGTCGTCGTCATCGCATCTCCTCAGGATTTCCTCGGGGCCGTCTGTGACCCCGCAAGGATGCCGCCGTCGATCACGAACTCCGCCCCGGTCACATAGGACGACTCATCGCTAGCGAGGTAGACGACCATCGCCGCGACGTCGTCGGGACGGCCGAGGCGTCCGAGGGGGACCTCGGCTTCGAGCGCGGAGAGCGCCGCGTCTCGCTCGACGCCCGTGCCCAGGACCGCGTCCCACATCGGCGTGAGGATGGCCCCGGGATGGATCGAGTTGCAGCGAATGCCGTACTTCATCTCCGCGCAGTAGAGCGCGACGCTTTTGGAATGGTTCCGGACGCCGGCTTTGCTCGACGCGTAGGCGATCGCGCGCGGGATGCCTACCTGGCCGGACCTTGAAGAGAGGTTGATGATCGAACCGCCACGCCCTCGCGGCGGCTTCATGGCGCCGATGGCTCCTCTGCACCCGAGGAAGACGCCGTCGAGGTTCGTCCGGTGGACCTCCTGCCAGGTCTCGAGCGAGGCGTGCTCGGCATCCTGTGGCCCCAGGGGAGGATCGAACCCTGTGATCGCCGCGTTGTTGACGAGGATGTCGAGCCCGCCCTCCATCCGCTGGATCTCGTCGAGCACGCGCGACCAGTCCCGCTCCTCGCGCACGTCGAGCCGGGTGAACCTCGTGCCAAGCGTTTGGGCGACGCGTCGTCCGCGTTCCTCATCGAGGTCTGAGCAGACGACGAGGGCGCCTTCCGCCGTCAGGAGACGGGCGCATGCCTCCCCGATTCCCCTTGCGGCCCCGGTGATCAGCGCGACCTTGCCTGAGACTCGACCCATTGCATGGATCCTATGGGGCGACCGGGCTGGGCCGAGACGATGCGTCGAGGGGCGTCAACGCCCGTGGTCCCTCTCCAGGTGGTCTCGGAGGAGGTCGGCACCGAAATCCCGCTCGAAGTCTCGGAAGATGGTGTGAACGTGGTTGGCGCCATCCTGCGTGTTGTCGTACTCGATCACCCATCCGGGTGCGTGGAGGCGGTAGTAATGGGGGCGGCCCGGCTCGTCGCTGCCGATCCAGAGGAACCGGACGTCGCCCAGGTCTCCCAGCCTGCCGCGCTGGGGTTCGGCCAGGCCTTGGTCGAGGTTGCCGACGTAGACCTCGACGAGGCGACGGACGAGCGCCTGCTGGGCCGGTTTCATCTCTCGGGCGAGGAGGCCGATCGCAGGCCCGAGGCTCTCCTTTGTGCGTCCGGGCCCCATGATGATGTCGGCGGGGACGCGCTGATCGAGGACGCCGGTTTCACGCTGTTCCGGCGTGAGCGAGGCGAGGAGTTCCCGTGCGAGGTCTTCCTCCGCCCAGAGCACACGCAACCCCGCGCGTGATCCACGGTGCACGTGGGCGGGGTTGGCGCCGAAGAACATGGGCGTGACCGCGGCCTCGGGCCCCGGCCCGAAGGTGAAGAGGAGCGACAGGTGGTGGCCCTCGATCCGCCAGGCCCAGGGCTTGCCCGACTCCGGGTGTGAGAAGACCTGGACCACATAGCGGCCGGGGTCGCGAACTCGCGGGTTCTCCCCCATCTCTCGGAGGATGTGTTCGAGTTGGATCACCGCGTCGGCCTTGAGATAGCCCTGCTGGCTCAGGCCCGTGCGGAGGAGCGCGTGGGCGAGCGACCGCTGGGTCTCTGTCAGTTCACCGAGCGTGACGCCGGGACGATCTCCCGGGACGATGTTCCACTCCCGGCGCGTCTCCATGGGCCGAGCGATCCGGGCCCGCTGTCCCTCGTCGAGCGAAGCCAGGAGGGCCAACGCGGCACGCTCCATCCTCATGCGCGGGCCGTCGAACGGGGTCGACGCGGCGGCCAGCGCGGCCACGATCAGTGCCAGCAGGATGAGCCCTCGCATCGCCGGCTCCTTGGGAAGGGAAGGGACCGGCACAGGATACCGCGCCCGCGGATGGGTATTCTGGAGACGCATGGGCGAGAGCCGAGAACGCATCCCGGTGACGGTCTACGACACCTCGGAGCAGGCGAGCGAAGGCGCTGCGGCGGAGGTGGCGCGCCTGATCCGAGAGAAGGCGTCGCGGGGAGAGCGGGCGGTGCTGGGGCTGGCGACGGGCTCGACGCCGATCGGGGTGTATGAGCACCTTGTGCGTCTGCATCGGGAGCAGGGCCTGAGTTTCGCGAACGTCGAGACGTTCAACCTCGACGAGTATCACCCCATGGCCCCCGAGGACATCCAGAGTTACCGGCGGTTCATGCGCGAGCATCTCTTCGACCATGTGGACATCGACCCGACAAGGACACACCTTCCGGACGGATCCATCCCCGTTGAGCAAGTCCCTGGTTTCTGCGAGGGGTACGAGAGGAGGATCCGTGAGGCGGGGGGGATCGATCTCCAGATCCTCGGGATCGGCCGGACGGGGCACATCGGGTTCAACGAGCCGGGGTCGTCCCGCCAGAGCCGAACGAGGCTCATCACGCTCGACCGCGTGACGCGCCGGGATGCCGCGAGCGATTTCTTCGGCGAGTGGAACGTCCCGCGCAAGGCCATCACGATGGGCGTGGGGACAATCCTGGAGGCGAGGCGGATCCTGCTCCTGGCGTTCGGTGAGCACAAGGCGGCGATCGTCACGCGAGCGGTCGAGGGAGAGATGACTCCCGCCGTCGCTGCGAGTTTCCTCCAGCGTCACGCTGGGGCCTCGTTCGTGCTCGACACGGCCTCGGCGGCGGAACTGACGCGGTTCCGCACGCCTTGGGCCCTCGGCGCGATCGAGCAGTTCGGGCTCGCATGGGACGAACGCACGACGCGTAAGGCCGTGCTGTGGCTCGCCCGCCTCCTGGACAAGCCGATCTTGAAACTCACGGAAGAGGACTTCAACGAGCACGGGCTCGGAGACCTACTCGCGGCCCGGGGCGGGGCCTACGAGATCAACCTCGAAGTCTTCCGGTCGCTCCAGCGCACGATCACAGGCTGGCCCGGTGGCAAACCCGGTCGAGACGAGGAGTATCCGAAGCGCATCGTCGTGTTCAGCCCGCACCCGGACGACGATGTCATCTCGATGGGGGGGACGTTCATCCGTCTCTGCGAACAGGGGCACGAAGTCCACGTCGCGTATCAGACGAGCGGGAGCATCGCGGTGTGGGACGAAGCGGCGCTCCGGCACGTGGACTTTGTGAGCGAGGTGGCACGGGCGTTCCCAGACCTCGGGCGAGAGGTTGCGGACCGAATCGAGGCGTCCGTCGAGGGGTTCATCCGCAGGAAACGTCCGGGGGAGATCGACACGCCGGAACTCTCGAAGATCAAGGCCCTCATCCGCCGGACGGAAGCCCGAGCGGCGGCGCGATATTCCGGGGTCTCCGAGGATCGGATCCACTTCCTGGACATGCCCTTCTACGAGACGGGCCGGGTGAGGAAACGGGCGCTCTCGGCCGATGACATCGAGATCATCGCGGGGCTCTTGCGCCGGGTTCGTCCGCACCAGGTCTACGCGGCGGGCGACCTTTCCGACCCGCACGGGACGCACCGGGTGTGCCTGAAGGCGATCACGCGGGCGCTTGGGCTCCTCGCGAACGAGCCATGGATGGGCCGCTGCGAGGTGTGGCTCTATCGCGGGGCCTGGCAGGAGTGGGGGCCGGAGGATATCGAGATGGCGGTCCCGCTCTCCCCCGAGGAGGTCTCGCGGAAGCGCACGGCGATCTTCAAGCACGAGAGCCAGAAGGATCGTGCGCTCTTTCCCGGATCGAGCGACGACCGCGAGTTCTGGGAGCGTGCGGAGGATCGGAACCGCGGGACGGCGAACGTGCTCGACCGCCTCGGCCTCGCGGAGTACGAGGCCGTGGAAGGGTTCGTTCGCTGGAAGCCCGAGGCCCGGGCGCCGGAGGGGAGGAGGCATGCCTTGACGACTCGTCCGATGTGCGACCGGCTCGCGGTCTGCTCGTGGTCCCTTCGGCCCTCTTCGCCGGCGGAACTCGCGGAACTCGTCCGGGCATGCGGGCTGTCACGCGTTCAACTCCACCTCGATCCCATTCGAGAGGGGCGATGGAGTGAGAGCGAGACGGTGGCCCGGCTTGGCGAGGCGGGGCTCGGCGTTGCCTCCGGGATGATGTCGATGAAGGGTGAGGACTATTCCACGCTGGATTCCATCCGCATCACCGGGGGGGTTCGTCCCGACGAGGCCTGGCCCGACAACCTCGCCGCGGCCAAGGCCAACGCGCGCCTTGCCGAGCGGCTGGGCATCCGTCTGGTCACGTTCCATGCCGGGTTTCTCCCGCACGAGGCCCACCACCCTGAGCGCCGGACGATGGTCTTTCGTGTGCGCACGATCGCGCAGGTCTTTGCGGCCCATGGGGTGCGGGTTGCGCTCGAAACCGGGCAGGAGGACGCGAAGACCCTGCTCGCCGTGCTCGACGAGATCAACGCGGGCCTGCCCGAGACCGGGTGCGTCCGAGTGAACTTTGATCCGGCGAACATGATCCTCTACGGCATGGGCGATCCCATCGATGCGTTGCGGCGTCTGCGGGACCACGTCGCACAGGCTCACGTGAAGGATGCCGTCCCGACGAAGGTTGCGGGAACGTGGGGGACCGAGGTCCGGGTGGGCACTGGAAAGGTGGACTGGCGTGCGTTCCTGTCGATCCTGAATGACCTGGATGCCGACCTCGTGCTCGAGCGTGAGGCTGGCAGCACGCGTGTGGAGGACGTCAGGGCGGGTGTCGACGAACTCGTCGCGCTCGAGAGGAAGGCGTGATGGGACTGCGCGTGGGCGTTGTCGGGCTGGGGGTCATGGGCAGGGCCCACCTTGCGGGCTATGCCAGGGCCGGGGCGAAGATTGTCGGCGTCTCGGACCGCGCGGGGCTCGGCGGCGGCGCGGGCGGGAACCTGACCGGCATCGAGCCGGGCTGGGCCGTGGCGCTCCAAGGCGTGGAGGTGTACTCGGAGGCGAGCGTGCTTCTTTCGCGTGGTGACCTCGATCTCGTGAGCGTCTGTACGCCGACGGACTCGCACGTGGAGCATGCACTCGCCGCGATCGAGGGTGGCGCGGACGTGCTCGTCGAGAAGCCGGTCGCGACGACGTCGGAGGAAGTCGACCGGCTGCGGCATGCTGCGTCGGCGAGCGGGCGACTGGTCATCCCGGCGATGGTGATGAGGTTCTGGCCCGGGTGGGACTGGCTCAAGGGCCGCGTGGACGACGCCTCGGCGGGCCGGCTCGTTTCCCTCACCCTGACACGCGTGGGCAGCCCTCCCGGGTGGTCGCGTGAGTTCTACGGCGATGCGTCGCGGACGGGCGGCGCACTCTTCGATCTCCACGTCCATGATGCCGACTTCGTTGTCCACCTGCTCGGGCGGCCGCGGGCGGTCTTTGCCACTGGCGAGCGCGACCACCTCACCGGCGTTTTCCTGTTCGACGACGCCTCGCTCCGCGTGGTCGCCGAGGGAGGCTGGGTCAGGACGCCGGGGTTCCCGTTCCGGATGCGGTACACCGCGGAGTTCGAGCGAGGCGTTGCGGACTGGGATCTCTCCCGCTCGCCCGGCTTGCTCTGGACGGAGGGCGGGACAACCGCGGAAGTCCCGCTCCCGGGCGTGAGCGCGTACGACGTGCAGGTCCTTCGCGCGATGGAACGAGTCGGGGCGTGGCGGGCGGGCAGGCCAACGCATCCGGGCCCGACCCTCGAAGAGGCCCTCGCTATCACCGG
>JAANMY010001175.1_pt1 | contig 31336 bp, 23 predicted proteins | sample 7279691 | NCBI WGS metagenome assembly JAANMY01 (sample SAMN14094543, study PRJNA606508) | bioreactor metagenome | isolation source: A lab-scale SPAN reactor treating ammonium-rich wastewater day 388 | place: Ireland: Galway | collected 2018-02-07
CTACCTAGAAACTCCCGGCTCCTGCCAGTTTCTTGCCAGGGCGCATCCCGCTGCGGCGGGATGGGTCACTCGCAATGACAAAATAAGGTGAATTGTTACTAATCTGGCATCAATCGACAAGTATCATCACAGGATCTGACTCATGCCTACACAAACCGCAGATTATCTCATCCTCGGCGGCGGGCTGTATGGGGCCGCCATTGCCTACAATCTCGCCCGCCACGGGGCGCAAAACGTCGTCATGCTCGAACGCAAGGAACTGTGCGCCGGCGGCACCGCCAAATCCTGCGCCATCGTGCGCACGCACTATTCGATCACGGCCAATCTGGTGCACGCGGTCGAAAGCCTAAAGATCTTCGCAGATTTTGACGAGCAAGTGGGCGGCGACGTGGGCTGGCAGCGCACCGGCTACCTGATCGTGGGGCCAGAAGCGCACCGGCAGCCGATGGAGGCCGTTTTCCGCGCCCAAAACGCGCACGGCATCGATACCGCCGTGCTGACTCCCGCCGAAGCGCGCGAGATCCACCCGTTGCTCTCCTTTCACGATGTGGGCGTCATCGGCTACGACAGCTTCACCGGCTACGCCGACCCCCATCTCACCACCACCGCCTACGCCCGCCGCGCCCGCGACCTGGGCGTGACCATCCGCACGCACACGCCTGCCACGGGCCTGCGTCTGGGCCACCGCACACACACCGTGCACACCCCCGCCGGCGATTTCCAGGCCGCGCATGTCATCCTCGCCGCCGGGCCGTGGACGAACGCCCTCGCCGCCGCCGCCGGCCTCGAATTCCCCTACGAAACCAGCCGCCACAAAGTGATCACGCTCAAGATCGCCCGGGCCTACGAGCCGCACTGGCCGATTGTGAAGGACCTGACCACGCCCGACAAGATCTATTTCCGCCCCGAAACCGGCGGCGTGGTGCTGGTGGGCACCGGCGACCATGGCGACCCCATCGCGGACGCAGACACGCTAACCGACCACGTGGACATGGCGCATGTCGAGCGCATCGACCGCCTGATCACGAACCGCATGCCCGCGTTTGTCGAGGCCGAATGCACCGCCGGCTGGACCGGCCCCTACGACATCACGCCCGACTGGAACCCGCTGCTGGGGCCGGTTCCGGGGGTGGCGGGCCTGTTTGTGGCGGTCGGGTTCAGCGGCCACGGCTTCAAGCTGGCGCCCACCCTCAGCGACGCCCTGGCCCAGACCATCCTCGGCCAGACGCCGGCCCTGTCGATCGCGGCGTACGCAGCCGATCGCTTTGCCCGCGGCCAATTGCTGCGCGGGGCCTACGGCATCGGCTCCATTTCCTGATCATGAACCACCTCATCCGTCACGCCGACTTCCCTTCGCGGCACATCCTCCCCCGGCATGTGGATGTGTGGCTGCCGCCCGGCTACGAGGACGCGCCTGCCCGTCGCTATCCCGTGATCTACATGCATGATGGCCAGAATCTCTTCCTGCCCGAACTGGCGTTCACGGGCGTGGATTGGGGGGTGGATGAGGCGATCCTGGCCCTGATGCAGCAGGAGGAGGGGTTTGCCGGGGCGATCGTGGTCGGTGTGTGGAACACAGCTCACCGTGTCCGCGAATACATGCCCCAGCAACCCGCCGCGGGCGCTGTGCTGGCCCGCTTCCGCCAGCAGACCGGCGCCGCGCCCCAATCGGATGCGTATCTTCGCTTCCTCGTTGGCGAAGTCAAGAGCTTCATCGACGCGACCTATCGCACGCAGCCGGGGCCTGACCACACCTTTGTCATGGGATCGAGCATGGGCGGGCTGATCTCGCTCTACGCCCTCATTGCCTATCCGGACGTGTTCGGCGGCGCCGGCTGTCTCTCCACACATTGGCCGATCGGCGGTCACGCGCTGGCGGCGAAGATGGTGGGGATGCTGCCCCCGCCCGGTTCCCATCGCCTTTACTTCGATTACGGCACCGCCGGCCTCGACGCCGAATATGCGCCCTTCCAAAGCCGGGTGGATGACCTGCTCGCCGCGGCCGGCTGGACGCACGGCCAGGAGTGGCTGACGCTGAAATTCGACGGCGCCGAGCACAACGAAGCCGCCTGGCGGACCCGTTTGCCCATCCCCATTCGCTTTTTATTTGGATATTAGATATTGGGTATTAGACGGATTAACGTCTATTGTTCAACATTCAACATCCAACATTCAACATTCAACTTTCAACTTTCAACATCCAACATTCAACTTTCAACTTTCAACATTCAAATATGAATCGTTATCTCTGGCCTGGACAGGTTTATTTGGGTGCAGGAGCGGCAGGGCTGACCGGCGCGCAGGCGCAAGCGCTTGGTTGCCGCCGCGCCTTCCTCATTGTCGATCCCGGCATCTTGCCCGCCGGGCTGCTGGCGCCGGTGGCCGCGGCGTTGGCCGCCGCCGGGATGCAGGTTGCGGTGTATGATCAGGTCGTGCCCAACCCCGACACCGCCTCGGTCGATGCCGCGACCGCGGCGCTGCGCGCGTCCGGGGCCGATGTCATCGTCGGGCTGGGCGGCGGCAGCGCCCTGGACACTGCCAAGGCCGTGCGTCTGGCCGCGGGCGGGCCGGCCGCAGCCAGCGTTTGGGAATACGCTTATCTGCACGGCGACAAAGCCCGGCCCGCGCCGCCGCGCTGCGCTTGCCTGCCCCTCATCCTCCTGCCCACCACCGCCGGCACCGGCGCCGAAGCCACGCCCTGGGCCGTGCTCACGCACATGGCCGGGCATCATAAATATGGCGTCGGCGCCGACCACCTCCTGCCCGATGTGGCTCTGATCGACCCCGATCTCACCCTGACGCTGCCCACATGGCTGACCGCGGCCACCGGCATCGACGCCCTCAGCCATCTGATCGAGGCCTATGTCTCCACGAACCAGAATCCGCTGCTGGATCCGCTGATCCTGCGCGGGGTGGCGCTGGTGGGGCAGCACCTGCGCCGGGCCGTGGAACAGGGGGAGGAGGGGGCCGCCCGCCAGGGCATGATGGAGGCGGCGCTGTTGGGCGGCATCGCCATCACCTCGAACTGGCTGGGCGCCTGCCATTCCCTGGCCCACCAGCTTTCCAGCTTCGCGGGTCTGCATCACGGCGTGGCCATCGCCCTCATGCTGCCGGCGCAGATGGCCTTCTCCCTGCCGGCTGCGCCCGCGCGCTATGCCGCGATCGGCCAGGCGCTGAACGGCGCCGCCGATGCGGTGGACGCGGTGCGGGATCTGATCGCCGCCGTGGGCCTGCCCACCCGCCTGCGCGATGCCGGCGTAGACGAGAGCCTGATCCCGGCCATGGCCGCCAGCGCGTACACCAACGACTTGAACTGGACGACCAATCCCCGCCCGATCGATCAGGCGGGATTGGAGCAACTGTACCGGCAGGCGTGGTGAGGCCCGGCAGCCGGGCGGCCGCGGGAGTGATTGACCGCTCCGGCCCGGTTTGGTATGATAACTGCGTCGATCCGATCATGAGCCCTGCTCCGGAGATAGCTATGTCCACCGTGGTACAGACTCCCGCCGCCCCCGTCCTCCGCCCGGAGAGTTGGTTGCCGGCCCCTCCCGCGCTGGTAGCCGGCGATCGTCTGTCGCGCGCTGAATTCGAGCGCCGCTACGAAGCCATGCCGCAGATCAAAAAAGCGGAATTGATCGAAGGAGTTGTCTATATGCCATCGCCGATTCTGGTAGACCATGGAGAAGCCCAAGGCACGATTGTGGGCTGGCTCATGATTTTTGGCGCGAGCACACCCGGTGTGCAATACGCGGGCAACGCTTCGGTTCGGCTCGATCTGGACAACGAAGTGCAACCCGATGCCCTATTGCGACTACACACACGGGCAGGTGGGCAGTCGCGCATCAACAAAAAACGCCTGATCGATGGCGCGCCAGAATTGGTGATCGAGATCGCTCTCTCCAGCGCCTCCTACGACCTGCACGACAAGTTGAAGGTCTACCGGCGCAACGGCGTGCAGGAGTATCTGGTGTGGCGGGTGTTGGATGGGGCCATCGATTGGTTCGCCCTGGAGGAGGGCGAGTACCGCCCGCTGCCGGCAGAGGAGGGGGTGATCCGCAGCCGCGTCTTCCCTGGGCTGTGGCTGGCCGCAGACGCGCTGTTGCAGGGCGATCTGGCGGCAACGCTGGCGGCGCTGCACAAGGGCCTGCAATCCGCCGAACACGCGGCCTTCGTCGCCCAACTGGCCGCTGCCATGGCGTAAGCGCCCTCTCTCGCCCTGTGGCTGCCATTTTCTTTTATAAATTACGCAATCACCACAAATTCATACGAATGACGCGAATTCCAGTTTGGATTTTCCTGTAAATTCGTGTGATTCATGGCCAAATTTATTCAACTGCGTAAGTCCTATCTTTTTTGGATCGTCGAGCGCAAATGAACGATATCCCTTCAGACCCCCCCGACCCCGGCCTGATCTACGACCTGTTCACCGGGGTCTTCCGTCCGCAGATCGTGCGGCTGGCGCTGCAACTGGACGTCTTCAGGCCGCTGGCGGATGGCCCGACAGACGCGGCGACCGTGGCCCGCGCCTGCGGGTGCAGCCAGGGCGGCGCCGCCCACCTGCTGGATGTGCTGGCCGGCGCGGGCGTGCTCACCCAAAGCGAGGGCCGCTACGCGCTGACGCCCAGCGCCGCGACTTTCCTGGTGCGTGGCCGGCCGGCCTACGCCGGCGATCTGATCCTGGCCTGGACGGGATCGGACATCTGGGAAGCCGTGCACCGGGCGCTGCGCAGCGGCCAACCCGCGCCCTTCGAAGAGTATCACGAGCAGGACGCCTGGCTGGAAAGCTACAGCGAGTGGCGCATCGCCAGCAGCCGCGAGATGTGGCAGGCCGCGGGCGTCGAGCCGCAGCCCGAAATCCCACGGCGGCTGCTCGACCTGGCCTGCGGCTGCGCCATCAAGAGCCTGGCGCTGGCGCAGATCGACCCGGCCCTGCATGTCACTGGCATGGACATGCCGCGCGTCCTGCCCGTGGCGCGCGCCCTGGCGCAGCGAATGGGCCTGGCCGCGCAGGCCGATTTCATCGCCGCCGACCTGCTCACGGCCAGTTTCGGCGTGGCGCAGTTCGATCTCTGCCTGCTCGGCCAGATCACCCACTATCTGACGCCCGACCAGAACCGCGACCTCTTCCGCCGGGTGCACATGGCCTTGCGACCGGGCGGGCTGCTGTTGCTCGACGCGCCCATGACCAGCGAACAGCTTTCAGAGTGGACGCAGATCACCTCGCTGCTGCTGTGGACCCACAGCGGCGGCGCCACGCACAGCTTCGCCGACTACCGCGCCTGGCTGGCGGAGGCGGATTTTGCCGAAATCAAGCAGGTGAGCGAGCGGCGGCTGGTCGCGGTCACGCAAGGCCCCGACTGAGAGGCCATGCCATTTGCTCAAACGTCTGTGTGAAGAGATAATCATGCCCCACGCCGCAGCGTTGCGGCTCAATATCCTGGGTTGGGCGGTTGATCGCACCCGCGGCCAGGCGCTGTCTCATCTTTCCCCCATATCACCACACACATCATGGAGGAACACACATGACCGCACGACGCGCGCTGGCGCTGGCCTTGGCCTTGCTGCTGGCACTGACCGCCCTGACCGCAGGCATAGCCGCTGCGCAAGGTCCGACAGAACCGGCGCCGGCAGGCATCGAGCCTGCAACGACGCTGGCCGCTGTGGGCACAGCCTTCACCTACCAGGGCCGACTGAAGGACAGCGGCGTCCCCGCCGCCGGCGTTTATGACTTCCAGTTTCGGCTGTACGATGCGCTGAGCGGCGGCAGCCAGATCGGCGGCACGTCATCCGTGGCCGACGTTGCCGTCAGCGACGGGCTTTTCACCGTCACGCTGGACTTCGGCGCAAGCGCGTTCGATGGCCAGGCGCGTTGGCTGGAGATCGACGTCAAGCGAGACGCCGATGGCAGCTACACCACCCTCAGCCCGCGGCAGGCGCTGACCGCTGCGCCCTACGCCCTGAGCCTGCGGCCGGGGGCGGCTGTTGATGGCAGCACCGGCGACACCATCTTGACCCTTTCCGGAGGTGATGTCGGTCTCAGCGCCAGGGGCCTGGATTACGGCGTGTACGGCGAGGGTGTGGGGGCTGATAGTTACGGCGTGCATGGTTTCTCCAGCGCCGTCGGCCTGAGCGCCGGTGTGGCCGGCCGCAGCGATAGCGTCACCGGCAACGGCGTGTATGGCGCCGCCCTTCATATTTCTGGCAGCACCAGAGCCGTGTATGGCCTCAATCTGAGCACCGCCGGCACCGGCGTACTCGGCTCTGCCAGCGCCGGCAGCGGCACAACCTACGGGGTGCGCGGCGAGAGCGCCAGCGGCACCGGATACGGCGTGCACGGCATTGCCAGCGCCATCAGCGGCGCCAATTACGGGGTGTACGGCCGGAGCTACAGCACCTCCGGCGCCGGCGTGTACGGCTACGCCAGCCAGAGCAGCGGCACAACCTACGGGGTGTACGGGCAGTCAAGTAGCACTGATGGCCGAGGCGTGGTGGGCCTCGCTGCCGCGACCAGCGGCTCGACAAGGGGAGTGATTGGCACATCCAATAGTTCCGACGGAACCGGTGTACTAGGCTTGACGCTGGCATCCAGCGGACAAACGAACGGAGTCAGAGGCGAGTCAGCCAGCCCCGACGGCCGGGGTGTCTACGGCCTTGCCTCTTCTGGCAGCGGCGCCACCTACGGCGTGTACGGTCGGAGCGCCAGCACCGCCGGCGTCGGCGTGTATGGCCAGAACAGCAGCACCGGCGGCTATGGCGGCAAGTTCGACGGCTACGGGACGGATGTCGTCTACGTTGAAAACCTGGGCACGGGCCGGGGAATCCAGGCCTACGCCCCCAGCGACACGGCCATCTGGGGCAAGACCGACTCCGGTCTCGCCGGCGTGGATGGCCGCAACACCAGCGAGACTGGACGGGGTGTGTACGGCTACGCCAGTCACAGCAGCGGGTCGAACTACGGCGTCTTCGGGCGGACCGCCAGCACTGCCGGCGACGGCGTCTACGGCGAGGCTACCGCTGCCAGCGGCGCCACCAGCGGCGTGTACGGCTTAAGCGCCAGCAGCGGCGGCGCAGGCGTCTACGGCTATGCCAACGCCAGCAGCGGCTCGAACGTCGGCATGTACGGCCGCAGCGATAGCACCTCCGGCACCGGCGTGTACGGCTATGCCACCGCCAGCAGCGGCGGCGCGTACGGCGTGTACGGCTCAAGCGCCAGCACCTCCGGACGCGGCGTGTACGGCTATGCCACCGCCAGCAGCGGCTCGACCAATGGGGTGTACGGCCGCAGCGCCAGCTCTTCTGGCAACGGCGTGTACGGCACGAATTCAGGCGGCGGCCGCGCTGGCTATTTTTCTGGCAATGTGCACGTGAACGGCACACTGACCAAATCCAGCGGCGCCTTTAAAATTGATCACCCCCTGGACCCGGCCAACCAGTACCTCTCTCACTCCTTCGTCGAGTCGCCGGACATGAAGAACATCTACGACGGCGTGGCCGCGTTGGACGCCAACGGCGAGGCCACGGTCACCCTGCCGGAGTGGTTCGAGGCGTTGAACCGGGATTTTCGCTATCAGTTGACGCCGGTGGGGGCCGCCATGCCGAATCTGTACATTGCGCAGGAAATCCAGGCGAATCAGTTTCGGATCGCCGGCGGCGCGCCGGGCATGAAGGTCTCCTGGCAGGTCACCGGTATCCGCCAGGACGCCTACGCCAACGCGCATCGCATCCCGGTGGAGGAGCCGAAGCCGGCGGAGGAGCGCGGCACGTATCTGCATCCGACTGAGCTGGGTCAGCCGGCCGAGGTAGGCCTGGACTACCAGCGCGAAGCCCAGTTTGACCAGACGCAGGAAGCCGTCCCTGCCGGGGATGGGGAGTAGTGAGGAGAAAATGACCATGAACAAGCGATCTCGAATCTTGCTGTGGGCCCTCTTGCCCCTGCTGTGGCTCCTCCCCGCCCTGGCCCTGGCCCAGTCGGGCGGGCCGTATGACCTCTCCTGGAGTTCGATCGATGGCGGGGGCCACACCTTCAGCGCCGGCGGTACGTTCGAGCTGGGCGGCGCCATCGGCCAGGCGGATGCCGGCGCCATGAACGGTGGTAGTTTCGCGCTCGATGGCGGCTTCTGGCCGTGCGCTGCCGAGGCTGTGGCCGCTGCCGGGATCGCGGCCAGCAGCGGCGGTATCACATTGACCTGGAGCGCCGGCGAGCCTACGGCCAACATCTACCGGGCGGCGGACGACCCCTATTTCACACCCGGCGCGGCCTACGCCGGCGGCGTGAGCAGCGGCTGGCCCGATGCGGGCGCAACCGGCGACCCCGCCCACAACTACACCTACATCATCCGCGCCCAGGGCGACTGCGGCGAGTCGGCCAACAGCCAGCGGCTGGGAGAATTCGACTTTGCCCTGACGCCGGGATCTTAGCAAGCCGCCTGCCGCGCGGGCGCATCCGCCCTGACCTCGGCGCGGCGTCCGCGCGGCGACCCAGATCCGCCATCCCTACGCCTGCTGCACCTCAGAGGAGAAGAGAACTTCATGAAAGCGCAAAACAAGACCCTGGTCGTCACCGGCGGGGGGAGCGGCATCGGCCGCGAGCTCACGCTGCAGTTGCTGGCCAAAGGCGCGCGCGTCGCCGCGGTGGACCTCAACGAAGCCACGTTGCAGGAAACGGCCAGGCTGGCCGGCGAGGGGCAGGACAGGCTCTCCACGCATGTCCTGAACATCACCGACCAGGCAGCGGTGGCCGCTCTGCCCGGCCAAGTCATCGCCCGGCATGGCGCGGTGGACGGCGTGATCAACAACGCTGGCATCATCCAGCCCTTTGTGCGCGTCAACGATCTGGAGTTGGCGGCCATCGAGCGGGTGTTGCAGGTCAATCTGTACGGGCCGATCTACATGGTGAAAGCGTTCCTGCCGCACCTGCTGCAACGGCCCGAAGCGCATATCGTGAACATCTCCAGCATGGGCGGCTTCTTTCCGGTGCCGGGGCAGACCTTGTACGGCGCATCGAAAGCCGCCGTGAAACTGCTCACCGAAGGGTTGTATGCCGAATTGCTCGAAACGAGCGTGCATGTGACGGTGGTGTTTCCCGGCGCGGTGGGCACCAACATCGCTCAGAATTCCGGGGTGAACATCCAAATCCCCGGCCGCGACCCCAAGCAACAGGCGCACAGTTTTTCGGCCGTCACGCCGCAGATCGCCGCCGAAACGATCATCGCCGGGATGGAGCGGGACAAATTTCAGGTGTACGTCGGGCGGGACGCGGGCATGATGAACCTTTTCTACCGGCTCACCCCCCGCCGGGCGACGAATTTCATGTTCAAACAGATGAAGGCGCTGCTGCCGGATTAACCGCGAGGAGAAGATCATGGCAAAGCCAGCGCGGCTTCGCCCACAACCAGGCGATGCGCGAAACCTATCAGAAAGCGCCGGACAACCACGGGCGGAGATCCGCCAACCCCGGCAACGCCATCCAGGCAGATCGCGGGCAGCAAGATCCAGCCCATCCCCAAAAAGTAATGGCTCATCGTATTGGCGTGAGAGCCGCAACGCATGTCTACCCGAACCCTCGCTATCCTTGCCTCCGTCCTGACGGCCCTCCTCCTTTTGCTCCTGGGCGCCATCCTGCTGTTCGGCTTGATCGTGGTGCTCAACGGATTCGGCGAAGGCGAGAGCGCGCCGGCGTTGCTGACGTCGCTCTTGTGCCAGGGCGCGACGGTGATCGTGGCAGCCATCCTTGCCGGGCGGCTGACGCGCTGGCTCGTCGAAAAGCGCCACTGGCCTGGGATCGTCTCGGTCATCGCCTCTGTTTTTGCCGGCGCGGCGCTATTCGTGGGCGCGGGCCTTGCCTCGATCTTCTTCGCCGCCATCGTAGCCGAAACGCTGCGGCGATGGTGAGGCCGCACCGCCTCCCCGCCGGCGCCGCCCCTTTGCGGCCTGAGGATGGCAACGCTTGCGCACAAGAGGCGCAATAACACAGATTTCATCTATCTTCGGCCATTTTCGTTCGTCTCAAGCGCTGCTGGCGCACGGCTGAGCAGCCAGTCCTGATCAAAGGAGATGCGAGAAATGAAACATACCATTTGGCCTCACCTGTTGGCGGTTCTTGGCCTGGTTCTCTTCCTGGCTACCACCTCAGCCGCGCCCTATGCCGGGGCCCTGGCAACGGTGGGTACCGGTTTCACCTATCAGGGCCGGCTGAAGGAGGGCGGCGTCCCCGCCCACGGCGCTTATGACTTCCAGTTCTCCCTCTTCGACGCGGTCAGCGGCGGCAGCCAGATCGGCAGCACGGTGACCCAGGACGACGTCTCCGTCAGCAACGGCCTGTTCACGGTGCAACTGGATTTCGGCAGCGTCTTCGATGGGACAGCTCTCTGGCTGGAAATAGCCGTACGTCAGGGCAGCAGCACAGGGAGCTACACACCCCTTGGCCCACGGCAGCCACTGATGGCGGCTCCTTATGCGCAGTATAGCCAAAACGCGCCGTGGAATGGCATCAGCAATGTCCCGCCGGATCTGGCAGATGGCGATGATGATACCACCTATGCCGCGGGTTTTGGGCTGGATTTGAATAGCACTGTCTTCGATGTCAACACAAAGACCGTTCAAGCGCGGGTCAGTGAAGAATGCGCCGTAGGCCAGGCAATTCAAGCGATTCTGGAGGATGGCACAGTTGTGTGCCAATCAATATTCAATTCGGCCCTTTCTGCTCGCCAGGCTTTCTCGCACAATATCGTCGATCAAAACGGGGATGTAGGAAACGATCCATCTATTACGATCGGTGTGGATGGCCTGCCCATTATATCCCATTATGCTTCTGATAGTGACGATCTAAAGGTGTCGCATTGTAATGATCCGGCCTGTAATAGCGCGACATCCACGATCTTAGAGGCAAATAGCGAGAAATATTCGGCAATTACGATCGGTGTTGATGGTTTACCACTGATTAGTTATGTTCATAGTTCAGGCGCGCTTAAAGTGGCGCATTGTCAAGATTTGTATTGCAACAGCGCGGACATTTTCACTGTGGATGCAACGAGCAGCATGGCGCATCATTCGATCGCTATTGGGGCCGATGGCCTGGGCTTGATCAGCTACCAGGATGCGCAAAATGGTCTATTGAAGGTAGCGCATTGCGAACAACTGGCGTGCAGTAAGCAAACAGTTTCAGTTTTGGTCAGTCGTCTAGGAACCGGGAGTGATTATAATTCAACCGTAATTGGCGCGGATGGTTTGGGGTTGATTCTTTATAGGCACATAACTAATAATACAACGTATATAGCCCATTGTGATACTATTATTTGCAATACAGCTACAATTTCATTAGTCAGTGGTATTGGCGGTGGCTTTAGCAGTTCTCTCGCAATCGGCGCGAATGGCCTGGGTGTTTTTAGTTATATAATAATAAATAGTGGTAAATACAGTCTTTATGCAGGTCGCTGCCAAAATCTAACATGCACTAACAATTCCACCACCCTGTTTCTTTCTCAGTTTGGCGTCGCTGGTGATCCTATACGAACATCTATTGCCACCGGTGCAGATGGTATCCCGTTGATTGCCTATGATTATGGCAATCTTCATGTGGTTCGCTGTATCGCCGTAGATTGTCAGGGGGGCAGCAGTTCTATGACATTGCCCGTGGACGGTAAACAGCCCGCTATGGTTATCGGCGCTGATGGTTTGCCCGCAATCGCTTTCCAGGATGGATCCAAGCAGCAACTGGAAGTGGTACGAACCATGTTGGGACGGGGTACACCGTATCGCTAGGAGGGTGTGAGGCCCAGGCGCCTGGCCAGGGGTGCTCCCGTGTGCTGGCCAGGGTTTCAGGGCGGTTTGGGCCAGGCGCGGGCGGCTGTATCTGACACCGGCATCTTGTGCCAGGCGCGGGCGTCGAGCAGGCGCTGGCAGAGATCGTCGCCGGAGCTGAGAGGCAGGCCGTTCTGCCGCTGGACAGCGTTGAGATTGTCCAGCAGCCAGTTGTCCGCCAGTTCCTCGTAGCGTGGCAGGTTGGCGACCACCTCGTCGCCCAGGCGGAGGGCCTCGTCGAAGCGAGGCAGACCCTCGAAGAGGCGCACGACGCTGGTCACGGCCTAGAGATGGTGTTCCTGGTTGGCACAAGCGCTCCTGGTCACTGGCCGGTCAGAATGGGAAATCGCCGAGGATCTCGTAGACGGCGGATGGCTCGCGCAGAGTGGGGACCGGTGACGGTTGGTAGCCGACGAGTTCGGGCGGCCCCTCATCAACTTCATTGTAACGTTCCAGCCAGGCCAGAGCCGTGCCCTGAGTGTGGTGCTGCTTTTGCCCATGCACATAGGCAATGGCGTCAGCTAACTAACGTTGACCGAGTGTCAACACACCGTAGCCGCGCTGCCAGGCGAAGTGAGAAGGCAGGCCTTGTTGGTTGAGGTCATGCGAGGAAGCGCCCTTGATCGTCTTGACCCAATGGGAAACGGCGACATGGGGAGGAATGGCCGCGACGGCGTGGGTGTGTTCGGTCCAGCCATCGATGGCGTAGACGTAGGCGCCAAGCTCGGCGGATTTGCGCACGATGTAGGCGAACAGCCGCGGTTCGATTGTGGGTGTGATGAAGGGTTCGCGGTTCTTGGTCGCCCAAACGATGTGGTAGTAGTTGCGCCAAAATGGCATGGTTGATCTCCGTGGTTGGTTGATTCTGCAGGCAGCCGCCGGAGCCGCCGAATGAGAACCGCCGAGAACCGCCGAATGAATTCGGCGTCTGATACGAAGAAACCCGTTGAAACGGGTTATTGATGGCACTATTCTACCATGAAAACCTGCTGAAGCAGGTTTCGGATGCCAGACCGTGAATTCATTCACGGGGCGCCATTCTGCCATGACAACCTGCTTCAGCAGGTTTTCGATACCAGACCGTGAATTCATTCACGGGGCGCCATTCTGCCATGACAACCTGCTTCAGCAGGTTTTCGATACCAGACCGTGAATTCATTCACGGGGCTGGTTACCCCGCGCCTGCACGAACACCAGGCCCGTGATCAGCAGCCAGGCCACGATGCGGATCGTCATCGCCCGCAGGCTGTCCGCCGCCACCACATCGCTGTAGGCCGTGCGCAGGATGACCATCACCAGCGTGTGCGCGGCCAGGGTGGCCAGCGCCGCCGGCAGCGCCCACCTGCGCCCGCGCCAGATCAGCGGCGCCACGACCAGCACCGCCAGCACGCCCATGATGAAGTTGTAGACCGGCAGCCAGTCGATGACGTAGTAGCCGGGGTCCCGGCCCAGCAGCACGCCGCCGCCGGCAAAGATGGCCATCGCCCCGATGATGAAGGCGAGAACCGCAGCGATTTTGTACATTGTTTGTTTCATGTCGAACTCCTTCAGAGTTATGCAGTTGGATGGTTTTCTGTGACAGATGACACGGATTTTAGGAAAAAGTAGCCAGAAATCCCATGCCTTTCAGGTCGTCCGAGCTACGCCCTGCTCGGCCCGCCGCAAGGCCGCCAGCGTGATCACGCCCGCCTCGCGCACCGCGGCCAGCAGCGCCGCGCCCAGCAGCACGTAGGCCGCCGCGTGCAACGGATTGCGCAGGTCGACGAGGAAGATGCCGGCCCAGATCAGGGCGCTGCCCAGGTTGACGGCGATCAGGCTGAGCCAGTTGCCGCCCAGCCGGGCTTGTGGGTCGCGCAGCAGCCAGGCCGCGGCAAAATAGGGCAGGATGGCGAAGAGAAACTGGCCCATCCAGCCGTAGATCAGGGCCTGCGGCGCCGTGGCTTCGATGTCCGCGCCCGGCATGTTGCCGATGTTCAGGATGATCAGTGGCGCCACCAGCACCGGCAGCAAGATCCAGGCATAGGAGAGGGTGAGGTGCCAGGCGCCGGCGCGGGCAAAAAGACCGTGGCTGCGCAGGGCGCGGGCCAGCAAGATCAGCAGGGCAACCGTGGCGGAGAGATGCAACACCAGGCCCGGCACGGTCACGACCAGATTGCCGCCCAGCCACGGCCCCAGCACCAGCCCCAGCGCGCCCAGCGTCATCGCCCAAAAGATGGCGCCGAGGGCGCGGCGGCTGGCCAGCGGCTTGCCCGTCAACGCCGGCAGCAGATCCACCAGCAGCCCGGCGAAGACCAGGGAGGCAAAGCCCCAACTGTTGGCGTGGATGTGCGCCTCTTTGGGCACGCCGATGCGCAGCGGCTCGCTCCAGCCCACCCACAGGCCCGTGCCGATCAGGATACCCACCAGCAGATAGACCAGCCCGCTCAGATAGAACTTGGCGCTGCCGGTACCGCGGCTCGGCTCGCCGCCGATGCCGCGCAACTGCCCGATCAGCAGGAGGACGGCGGCGAAGATCAACGTGCCGCCGGTGATGATCAGGGCGGCGTTGACACTGGGGATGCCGACCAGCAGCATCACCAAACCGGCGTTCAGCAGCAGCCAGATGTCCCAACGCGTCGCCGGGGTCTCGGCCCCGCGCCGCCCGGCCACGAACGCAGGCAGCACGCCAAAGGCCGACTCGGTGAGGACGCCCAGGGTGATGAAATGCGCGCGCAGCCAGGGCAGCCCCACGGCCCACGGGATCACGTTGAAGCTGGTCAGAGCCGCATCGAGGGCGACGAGAACGGCCACAGCCAGGTAGAAAACCGACATCAGCAAGTAGGGATTGAGCATGATGGACCTGTGTCTTTGGTAGCGGTGAGGTAGAAGGATGTGGGATGGCGATATGCGTCGCGGTCGCGCCCCTGACTGTGCAGACGACTGGAGGGCGACCATGACCGCACCAGCATAGCCCCCTGGCGATGCGGCTTCCATGACTTTTGTCGGATTGCCTGTCAGGCCCGGACGTGCTGCGTCAATTCGAATTTCTTGTAAAACTCCTGTACAATACTGGCTCCGTGGTAAAACACACCTCCTCGCTGTGGTTTTCGACGAGGGCGTGGTCAAACAGAAGCAACCTTGAACCGCATCAGCACAACCCGATCGTTTCGTTCTTGATTTTGGCGTTTGCCATTGCCTGACCGGCCGTGGTTTTCGCCGCGGGCGACGGGCCCCTTCCTTTGCAGGGCGTTCTGCTTATCCTTGCAAGTTACGACCCGTTTATCTCCACCAGCCTCCTGGCCGCAGCCGGTCAGATGATGGGGCTGACACAAACGCTCATCCTGCCCTACCCACGCCGCAGCGGTCGCCGCTGCTTCCATCAACCCACTCTCACACCCACCTCAAGGAGACCCATTTCGATGAAACACCTTCTCACCTCGCTCTTCATCCTGACCCTGCTGCTGGCAGCCTGCGGCGGCAGCCCGGCCCCGACCAGCGCCCCGGCCGCCACCACAGCGCCAGCTGCCACCACGGCCCCGGCCGCCACCACGGCCCCGGCCGCCACCACAGCGCCGACTGCCACGCCCGTCCCGGCAACCCCGACGCCGGCCCCGACCAGCGCCCCGGCCGCCGCGCCGGCTCCTTCCGGCAGCGCCGCTGATGCGATCATCGCCGCCATGCTGGCCCAGCTCGCGGCCGGCCCCTATCGCACCGACACGGTCATCGTTTCCGACAGCGGCACCATCAACCTGACAGGCGAGATGATCCCGCCGGACAAGCTGCGCACGATTATGAAGACCGCCAACTTCGAGAGTGAGACGATCGCCATCGGGGACACTGCGTGGAGCAAGCGGGATGGCGTCTGGTCGGTGTTGCCGGTGTCGGGGAAGGACATCTTGCAGGCAGCCTTCCCCGAACTCACCGCCGAGAGTCTCGGCGCCACGATCAGCAATGCCCAAAAAGCCGGTAGCGAGACGGTGAACGGCGAGGAAGCGCGCGTCTACACCTACACCTCGACCACCTTCCTGGAAGGCAGCACAGTCGTCGGCGAGGTCAAGCTGTGGGTGAGCGTCAAGAGCGGCCTGCCCATCAAACAGGAAATTGCCGGCGAAGCCGCGGGCATCAAATCCAACACAGTGCAGATGATCGAGTACGACGCCGCCATCACCATCACGCCGCCGATGTAAGACCAGTGTGATCGCGCGCCAGGCGCTTGCAAAAAGCGTCTGGCGCGTTCACCGAAAGGAGCCGCGCATGCCCAGCCTTCCCGCCATCTTACTTGCTATCCTCCTCCTGCTGACCGCCTGCGGCGACAGCGAGCCCACCCGCGCCGCGGTGGAAGCGCCGATCCCCCCGCGCACGCCCTCCGCCGCGACCGGCAGCCAGGCGGCTGGCGATCATCCGCGACTCTGGTTCACCGCGGCCGATCTGCCGCGGCTGCGCAGTTGGGCCAACACCGACAACCCGCTCTATCGCGACGGCCTGGCGCTGCTGGCCGAACGCGCCAAAGGGGAGATGGACGAGGGCCGCGTGCCCGACCAGGACTGCGGGGACGTCGGCTACGAAGAATACCCCACGGAGATGTACGCCGAGCTGTTCGCGTTCCTCTCGCTGGTCGAAAACGACGCCGCGGCCCGCGCCGACTACGCGGCCCGCGCCCGCACCCTGCTGATGCACATCATGAACGCGGCGGACAAAGGCCCGGCGACATCCGCGAACTACACCTGCAACGGCTCGCGGCAGTACCCCCCCTTCCGCCACCCCGATTTCGCCACCGAAGACCGCGACCGCATCCGCTACCACGGCGAAGCCTTCCCGCTGGCTGTGGACTGGATCTATCCCTCGCTCAGCAGCCAGGACAAGGCCACCATCCGCAAGGTCTTCCTGCGCTGGTCGGGGGAGGTGATCACCCGCGGCTATCACCACCCCGAACCGGTGGGGCTGGTGAACGACCCGGCGCTGTTGGCCGACCCGCAGCAGGTGCGCTTCAGCGGCAACAATTACTACGCCGCGCACATGCGCAATCTGGGGCTGATGGCGCTGGCGCTCGACCCGGCCGATGACCCGGACGGCAGCCTGGCCGCCTATCTGGACAACGCGGTGGGCGCGTATCTCTACATCTTCGAGAACCTGACGCGCCACGACAGCCGCGGCGGGCTGCTGCCCGAAGGGCTGGAGTACAGCCCGCAGACCCTCGGCTACGTCACGCAGCTTTTGCTGGCGCTGCACACGTCCGGCGCGGCCTATCCCGCGACCGCCACCCTGGCCGCCAACCCCTTCTGGGGCGAGAGCCTGGCCGGCTACCTGCACTCGCTCAGCCCGGCCGCGGTCGCCCGTGAAGAGGGCGGGACGATCTACCAGCCGGCCTTCTACGGCGACGGGCAGAACTATCACCTGCCCGACTTCATCAGCGCGTTTGCGCCCATCGGCATCTACGACCGCGCCACGCACAGCCCGGCCCGGCTGAACACCGTGCGCTGGCTGCAAGCCCACACCGCGCCCGGCGGCGCAGAACAACTGGTCGAACGGGTGCGCAACCCGGACGACTTCCGCCAGGCGATCCTCTACTTTATGCTCTACGACCCGGCCGCCGCGCCCGCGACCGACCCGCGGCCGGCGCTGGCGACGGACTTCCTGGCGCCCGGCCTGAACCGCCTCTTCAGCCGCACCGGCTGGGACACAGACTCCGCCTGGCTCACCTTCAGCCTGAGCTGGAACTCGATTGATCACCAGATGGCCGACGGCGCCAGTTTCGCCTTCTATCGCGGGGGCGAATGGCTGACTAAAGGCCGCGTGGGCTACGCCGACATCGCCGAAGGGATCGCCAGCTCCGAGTTCTACAACGCGGTTGCCATCGAGAACGACCGGCCCGTGGATCGCGACGCGGACGACTGGCGCATCGACCTCTGGCGGCGCGGCTCGCAATGGAATTATGTCAACGACGGCGACCCGACTCTGCTGGCGCACAGCGCGACCGCAGCCTACACCTACGCGCTGGCCGACGCCACGAAGCTCTACAACTCCACCAACGAAGGCGCGACCGACGTTGTCCATGCCAGCCGCTCGCTGGTCTGGCTGAAGCCGGATCATCTCGTCGTCTACGACCGCGCCGAGACCGCAACCGCTGGCCGTTTCAAACGCTGGTGGCTGCAATTGGCGCGGCCGGCCGCGGTGAGCGGCAACCGGGCGACTGCCCCGACCGCGAACGGCCAGCAATTGTTCGTCACCGCGCTGCTGCCGGCAAACGCGACCCTGACCGCCGTCAACAGCAACGAACAGCACATCGAAGACACCGCCGCGGCCGACGATCCGATGAAAGTGCGGCTGCGCGTGGACGCGCCGGGCAACCCGCAGGCCGTGCGCTTCCTGCACGTGCTGCAGGGCGCGGACGCGGGCGCGTCCGCCGACGCCGCGACGACGATCACAAGCGAAGATGGCGCGTTCGAGGGCGCGGTCGTGGCTGGGACAGCGGTACTCTTCCCGGTCAACCTCGCCGCGACACCGGCCGGGCTGGCCTACACCGCGCCGGCCGGTGTCACGCGTCACTTCGTCACCGGGCTGACGCCCGGCGCGGGCTACAGCGCCCAGATCACCGCCGCCGATGACGGCGTGCGCGTTACGGTGCAGGCGGGCGGCGGCCAGCAGGCCGACAGCGGCGGCGTGCTACTGATCGGCGGCGAGGCGACCGCGCAGGCGCTTTCGTTTCTGCCGTTGGTGGAACGTTGAGCTGACGTTCCGGCACGTTTGGCGCTGGCGAGCAGCGCTGGCAGCGGGGCCATCCCCTTACCTCTTACCGTTGGAGGCGTCATGAAACATCCACCTCACACCCTGATCGCACGGGCAGCTCTGTTGGGCGCCATCGCCGGCGCGACGCTGGCCGGATTCTACGCCGCCTTGGCCCCTGCCGCCGTCGGCGTCCTGCTGGCCTTCACCAACAGCGCCAACGGCAAGGCGTTCGACGCCCTGATCGGGGCCGGGGTGTTCACCCTCTGCGCAGGGCCGTTTGCACTGGTGTTGGGCATCCTGCCGGGGACGATCCTGGGCCTGGTCTGCGGGCTGGTCATCGGCCTGCTCGTCGCGCCCTTCCGCGGCGCCGTCTCCAACCGCGGCGCCGCCCTGATCGGGCTGCTGCTGGCGGTCGTGATCGTGGCCGCCGGCAACCTGCTGCTGGGGCCGGACATGATCCAACCGCAAAGCCCCGGTTTTGGCCGTTACTTCCCCTATCTTTTCTGGATCGTTGGCCCCAGCCTGCTGATCCTGCTCGGCCTGCCGCTGGTGGGCTGGCTGTTGCAGCAGGATCTGGGGCCGTATCTGCGACGGTCACGAGGCGCGGAAGGAAAATCGCATGACCGCTGAGTCCGCCGGCCCGCCCGCGCCGCGGCCCGGCCCCTGCCCCGCCTGCGGCGCGCCCGCGCAGGGCAAATTCTGCAGCGAATGCGGCGCGCCGCTGGGCGAGCAGCCCGCCAACGCCTATCTGCTATTCGTCGACTCGTTCTTGAAGATCGGCGACCTGCGGCGCTACGCCGGGCGCTATGCGCGCATCCTGCGCTCGCCCGTGGCCGCGACGTTGGAGATGTTCGAGACGAGCACCCTGTCCGACGCCCTCCGCTTTCTGGAATACAGCGTCGGCATCCTCGTCCTTATTTTCCTCTCGCGCGTGCTTGTCTTCCCCGGCGACCTGCTCTCCGGCTTCCTGACCAACGTCTATTTTGTGCTGGCGCAGTCGGTCGGCCTGCTGCTGCACTACCGGCTGGCCGTGATCTGGGTGCGGCGGCGGGGTTTCGCCGAGTTCATGCGCCTGGCCGCCATTTTCTACGGCTTCACCCTGCCGATCAGCGGCCTCTTGCAGGCGGTCAGCCTCAGCCATCGCACCGCCGGCAGCATCCTCTTCCTCATCTTCACCGCGCCGCTGCTGGTCTACGCCGTGCGCGTGTGGAAGCGATTCTGGGATCTGCCGGCCTGGGCGGTCTTTTTGCTCCTGTTCTTTAGCTCGCTCCTGGGCCTGCTGGTCGGGCTGGCCTTTATTTTCCTGGTCGGCCTGTTCAGCCAGGGCTTCAGCAATCAGACCCCGCTAACAGGCTCCCAGAATATCCTCTGGCCTGAAGAAGTAGAACCCCGGCTCCTGCCCAACGACCTCGTGCACGTGACCAAACGCGTGCGCGCATAACGCGTAGTGCACGTCCCAGCCGGTATCGCCGCCAAGCCAGCGGTTCCCGCGGTCAGCGCGTCCACTTCGCCTCGCCAAAGAGCACCCGACGTTCCACCGGATTGACGCTCACCACGTCAATCTGGGCATCCCCGCGAGTTCAGGGCGCGGTTGCCCCAAAAAGACTGCCAGCGCCTCACCCGTACCCGATCAGGGGCCGCTTTACGTCCTATTGGCGCGGCTGGTCGGTTTGCTGTTACACTGGCTGTTGCACCTGGGCTGGGTCAGATGGCTCGACGCCGTGCGCGTAGAGCAGCGATTTTGGTTTCTGGCCGGCCCGCTATCTGGCGGATGACCCCCACTCTGCCCCATCCCCTTCCACTTCGGGAGCTGTTGGTTGCCATGCCCCGGCCGCGCATTTCAGGAATCAAGACAGAGGCTGGCATGGTACGCGAGGCGAACGGTTGCTCGCCCTGCACCACAATCACAAGATCATAGCGAAAAACGCTAGAAAAGGCGTGGCCTTGAAGCGTTTATCTATGAGGGTAGGCCCATGACAAACCTGCATCCATTTCTGGCTTTCGCGTCCCTGCTCCTGGCCGCGGCGCTGTGGACGGCGCGGCCGGCGGCTTCCGCGGCCCTGGCCCCCGCCGCCTGCACGCCTCTCGGCAGCCCCAGCCAGCTCCCCACGCCCAGCCTGATCGATTTCGACGACCTGCCCGACGGCGCCAACATCGGCAACCACTATCAGGCCGGGTTCGGCGTCGTGTTCGAGGACAGCCGCACGGCGCGGGTGAACACGCTGGCCCTGCGCACCGGCTCGCACTCCCCGCCCAACGTGGCCCAGAGCGAGGCCCTGGGCGACCCGGTCACGACCCCTCTCAACATTTCCTTTGACAGCGCCCAATCGCATGTGGGCCTGTACCTGGGCAACGGCGGCGGCGCGGTCACGGCTCGATTGCAGGGTTTCGATGCCGGCGGCAGCCAGATCTGCCTGGTCGAGATCGCCAATGTGCCCGACGCCCACACCCCGTTCATCGGCTTTCATGATGACGCCGGTCGCATCGCCAGCCTCTCGCTCACCTATCTCGCCGCGACGCGGGCGGAATCGATCGATGATCTGCACTTCAGCAACGCCGCCACCCCGACCGCCACCCCCACCGTTACGCGCACGCCCACCCGCACATCCACCCCGACCGAGATGGTGATCATCGTGCCCTCCAGCACGCCCACGCCCACGCGCACGCCGACGCGTACCCCAACGAAGACGCCCACGCCCTCCACCGACCTGATCGCCGACAGGATCGAGGTGACACAGGGCATACAAGACCTGTACAACAGCGTGCGGTTGGTGCAGAACAAGCGCACCTACGTCCGTTTTCACGTCCATGCCACCCACGGCGATCACGCCACCTATGCCCGGCTGAAGGTGAAACGAGGAGCCAACAGCATCTGGCTCAACCCGATTCAGGGGATGCTCAACACCGGCTTCATCTTCGTCCGATCCTCTCCCGACCGCGGCCAGGTGGACCACGCCTTCCTGTTCCAACTGCCCGAAGGCTACCGCGAGGGCACAGTGACTTTGACCGCCCATGTCAACCCCGATCTCGCCTGGAAGGATCGGTCGCCGCAGGAAACCTCCTACGCCAACAACGACGTCTCGACTACCGTCTCCTTCGAGCCTGTGCCGACGGTGCATCTCCGCACCTGGCGGATCGGCTACCAACTTGCCGGCGCAACCTATTATCCCCCCGCCTCCGACGTGGCGCAGATGCATGATTGGATGCGGCGGGCCTATCCACTGCGCAAATTGCAGACCTGGACGCACACCGCTTATTGGGGCAAGGGCAAAGTCGAAGAGGGCAAATTGACGACGCCGAGCTGTAGCAAAGTCAACAGCTTTCTGAGTGTCGAGTGGGTGTGGGCCAACCTCCAGAACGACTATCCATCGGGCACGCGCTACTACGGCATGGTGAGCGATGCCGGCGGTTTCATGCGCGGCTGCTCGCCTGTGCCCGGTTTTGCGGCTTCCGGCCCCACCGGCGCCGGCGACCAGGGCTGGGATTTCGACGGCTCCTATGGCGACTGGTACGGCGCTCATGAGTTGGCCCACGCCTACGGTCGCGGCCACGCCAATTTTTGCGGCGCCGAAGGCGGCCCTCCCTACCCCTATCCCGGCGGCCGCATCAGCCCCTTGCCGAAGGGCGCGTCTGCCATCTACGGCTTCGACGTCAGCACGCGAGTCGTCTATCCCCCTACCTCAGGCGATCTGATGAGCTACTGCGACGACCAATGGCTCAGCGACTTCACCTACGAGGCGCTGATGGACACGTTCCAGAGCAGCCCTGTGGCCGCTGCCGCCGACCGGCGCAACCTCGACGTGACCGCCCGCCTGCTGATCGCCGGCGTGATCGACCCAGAGGCGGGCGCAACCGAGTTGGAACCTCTTTTCGTCCTCCCCGAGGCCGGCGACATCAAGCCGTCCGTGCCGGGCGACTACTTCATCTTGCTGCGCGCGGCCGACGGCGGCATCCTGGCCCGCTACCCCTTCACGCCGGAGACGCACCACGGCGGGCCGGCCCCGGAACAGGAGCGAGACGCCTCATTTCTGCTGATCAATGAGCTGGTGCCCTTCACGGCCGGCACGGCCCAGGTCGATATCCTCGGCCCCGGCGATGACCTGCTCGCCCGCGTGACGGCCGGCCCCAGCCCACCCACCGTCACCGTGCTGGCGCCGAACGGCGGCGAAGTCCTGGACGGCGACGAGATCGTCCTGTCATGGCAAGCCGGCGACGCCGACGGCGACCCCCTCAGCTTCATCGTGCAGCACAGCCCGGACAACGGCGCCAACTGGGACATGGTCTATGCCGGCCCGGCTGATGAGGAAGGCCCGGACGAGATCAGCATCACGCTGGAGGCGACAGAGTTAAGGGCGGGTGAGCAGGGGCTGCTGCGCGTGTGGGTCAGCGACGGCATCCACACCACCAGCGACCAGTCGGACGCGCCGTTCCGCATCCCCAACCACCCGCCCAGCGTGAGGATCCTGCAACCGGCTGACCACACCACCCTCTTCGTCGAGCAATCGCTGAACCTGGAGGCCGAGGCCTACGACAGCGACAGCGGGACGATGGACGACGCGCAGGTGCAGTGGGCCTCTGACCGCGACGGCGCCCTGGGCGGAGGCGCGCAGTTGACGATTGCTACTCTCAGCCCCGGCACGCACCTGATCACCGTGGCGGCGGATGACGGCCAGGGCAGTGTGGCGACCGCGTCGGTGGCGGTCATCGTGCGAGACGATCTGGCGGAGCCGGAACTCCCCGCGCTGTTCCTGCCCGTCTTGTTGCGCGACCAGGGATAGCCCTGACGGGCAACCCCGGCGTTTGAAAAGACGTCGTTCTACAAACATTCGTGGAGGTATCATCATGACAAACCTGCGTGCATTTGTGGCTTTCGCCTCCCTGCTCCTGGCCGCGGCGCTGTGGACGGCGCGGCCGGCGGCCTCCGCGCCCCTGGCCCCCGCCGCCTGCGTCATCCTGGCCGACCCCGGCCAGATCCCGTCGCCCGCGCTCATCCATTTCGACGACCTGCCCGGCGGCGCCAACATCAGCAACCACTATCAGGCCGGGTACGGCGTCGTGTTCGAGGACAGCCGCACGGCGCGGGTGAACACGGCGGCCCTGCGCACCGGCTCGCACTCCGCGCCCAACGTGGCCCAGAGCGAGGCCGTCGGCGATCCGGTCACGACCCCTCTCAACATTTCCTTCGACAACGCCCAATCGCATGTGGGTCTGTACATCGGCAACGGCGGCAACGAGGCCATCGCCCTGCTGACGGGCTACGACGCCGGCGGCAACCAGATTTGCGCCGCGCAGGTGAACGGCGTGCCTGACGCCCACAGCACTTTCCTGGGCATCTTCGATCCCGACCGGCGCATCCTCACCGTCTCGCTGATCTACGCGGTGGCGGGCAGCCGCGCCGAGTCTATCGATGACCTCCTGTTCGCCAGCGTCGCGCCCACCCGCACCCCCACGCCAACGCTCACCCCCACCCGCACCCCCACACCGACCCGCACGGGCACGCCCACGCCGACCCGCACGGGCACGCCCACGCCGACCCCCACCCTCACCCCCACCCGCACACCCACCCCCACGCGGCCCGCGTCCCTGCCCGCCTCCCTCTTCGTTTTCCCAGCCCAGGTGGCGCCGGGCGGCCAGCCGGCTGTCAGCGGCTACGGCTTCCCCGCCCTGGCCGACCTGCGGCTGATCCTGGCCTGCCCCGGCAGCGCGGAGGTGGATTTGGGCGGAGCCCGCGCCGACGCCGGGGGCCGACTGCGGGCGGTCTTCGAGGTGCCGAGCCATCCGCCCAACCCCTGCATCCTGGCCGCGCGCCAGGGCCGCACGAACCTGGCCGAGGCCGGCCTGACGCTGCTGCCGGCGCTGGAGCTTGCCTTCGCGCCCCAGGCAGGGCCGCCCGGCGCGACCGTCAACTTCACCGTGCGCAACCTGATCGCGGGCGAGCTGCGGCTGGATTACGCGGGCCGGGCTGTGGTCGGGCCGCTGGCGGCAGCGGCGGGCAACTATTCCGGCTCGTTCGTCGTCCCCGCCAGCAACCAGAGTTCAGAGGTCGGCGGTCAGAGGACGGCGGGGTCTCCGCTCGCCCTGGCCGAAATCCGCGCCGGCAACCTGATCCTGGGGCGGGTCGTCGGCGCAGTGAGCGGCAGCTTCCGCACCGAGGCCGCGCCGCCGCCGCCCGCCTATCTGGTGGCCGACCTGCACCTGCCGCCCGCCAGCCTGCCGCCGGGCAGCGACTTCACCATCACCGGCCGCATCAGCCCCGCGCCGCAGGGGCCGCTGGCCGACTTCCAGATCATCCCGGTCTGGCGCAAGGCGGACGGCCGCACCCTGCCCATTGGCCGCGGCGCGTCCCAGATCGGCCCGGACGGCGGCTTCAGCGCGCCCGTGCGCGTGCCCAGCCTGCTCAGCGGCGACCCGGCCTGGCCGGAGGTGGGCGACCTGGCCGGGGTGATGCTGATCACACCGGCGAACCCGCCGCAGTCCTTCCTGCAAGTCCTCGCCAACACGCCCATCTTCCCCACCTTCAAAGTCAAGGTGGTGGACGCGGCCACGGGGCAGCTCATCCCCGAGGCCAAAGTGAGCTTCGCGGTCTGGCCGGGCTATGACGCCAGCGCCGGTTCCCTGGGCCAGTTGGCGGGGCAGGTGATGACCGGCGCTTCCAACCAGATCGGCCAGGTGGTGGGCGTGACCGAGCTGACGCCCGACGAAAAGGCCAGCATCGCCCTGGCTTTTCTGCTCTGCTTCGCCAAGGGCAAGGCCCATAACCTCAACATCTGGGAAGCCTATCCCATCGACCCCAACGCGGCGCTGGCCAATCCGCCGGTGCAGGGGCTGCTCCAACCCAACAGCATCTTCCCGGAACCGACGCCGTGGGCCGGGGCGAGCGCGGCGGCCGTCGCCGAACCTGCCGCCGGGGAGGTCATCCCCTATCTGCTCATTGTGGATGCGCTGGACGCGGGCTATGGCCTGAAGGATGCCGACGGCGCGCTGAAGCACCTCAGCCTGCGCGTCAACTTCCATCTGGCCGACCTCACCTATCGCGACCTGACCGGCGCAGTCCTGCCCAACCCCTACACCGTCAAGCTGGGCAAGCTCTCCTCCGGCGACCAGTCAGAGTTGGGGCCGATCAACGCCGCCATGTCGGGCATCGGCGCGCCGCAGCTACCCGACCCGACCTCGCCGCCCCGCTTCATCCGCTACTATTCGGCCAAGGGCGTTCCGCCCGGCGTGCAGGTGGTGCAGGCCGGCCACGGCCTCGTGGTCATCAACCTGTCGCCGGCCCAATATCAAAAGCTGGGCGCGGGGGGCGTGCAGCTCTACGTGGACGGCGTCTGGCAGTCCAAATTCACCTTCCATTTCAACACCGGCGTGGATTGCTACCAATTCAAGGGCAGCGCGCAGCAGAAAAGCCCGCCCTTCTACGAAGGCATCGCCGCCATCCCCAACGCCCATCTGCTGGCGGTAGGGTTGCGTACTGTGCAGGTGCGGGCGCAACTCCAGGGCGGCCAGTGGATCAACTACGACTATCAACTGCAGGTGGTCCCACTGCCGGCCTCTTGGTTTACCGTGAAGACCCAGGGCACGCGCACGCTCACCTGGACGCCGGGCGAGGTGACGCTTTTGACCCCCTGGCTGCAGGCGGGCGCGGACGGCCAACTACTGCACTCTGACCCCGCCAAGACCGACGAAACCGGCCAGTTGGACAACCGCACCATCCCCGCCAGCAACATCACCCAGCGGGTCGAGCCTAACGGCCACGCAGGCCCCCAGATCAGCGGCCAGATGAAAGGGCAGACGCTCAACCGGGAGGGGCAGGGCTGCACGCTCAACAACTGCCCGGCGAACGTCACCGCGGTTGCCGTAGAGACGTTGCATGCAACATCTCTACAATCGCCGGCCGCCGACCCCCTCTCCAGTACCACCTACGGCCCCCACAAGGAGAATGTCGTGCCCAAAGTCACCTTCGACCTGCCCGAAGTGAAATACGGCATCCCCTTCGTGGCCGAGGTGGCGGCCGGCGGCAGCGCCTCCTACGAGGCCAGCGTCACCTACCAGGGCAGCGCCGCCGTCCTGAACGATGGCGGCGTGCAGAGTCTCCTGACCATCCACCCGGAGGCCGACACCAGCGGCACGGTCTACGTGGAGGGGCGCCTGCTCGCCGGGCTGATCGGCAAGGCCGGCGCCTCGCTCACCGCCAATTTCGACGTACACATGCCCGTCACCTACGACACGGCCAAGAACGACCCGGTGACGGCCGCGGCCTATTTCGAATACGGCGCCGATTTCAAGGCATGGCACAAGTGGGGCTGCGCCCCCGGCCTCGGCTGCGCCTACAGCAAGACCTACCCCAAGCATCTCTTCGACGGCTGCGAAGTGCTGTCCGGCTCCGGCGGTTGTCCCGCGGCGGCGCGCACAGAGGCGCCGGAGAGCATCGCCGCGGCTGACCCGCCCCAGTTCGACCTCCAGCTTGCGGCCAGCGGCCAGGGCGCGGTCATGGCTATCTGGCAGCAGACCCGCACCAACCTGGCGACCGCCCTCTTCGACGGCGTGGCCTGGTCCCCGGCGGGAAGCATCGCCACCGGCCTCGGCAGTTCGCAGCCCCAGGTCGCGTTCCTGGCCCCCAATCGCGCAGTCGCCGTCTGGACAGAGACGAACCTGAGCGAAGCGCAGCTCCCCGGCCTGGGCGGCGAGGATCTGCTGCGGGCGCAGCGCATCGCCTTCGCGGTCTGGGACGGCGCAGCCTGGTCGGCAGCGCAGCCGTTGACCACCCCCAGCCTGGGCGAGGGCGGCCCGGCCCTGGCCGCCTGCCCCGCCTGGCAGGCCGGCTGTCCCGCCGGCGGCGCGGCCGTGGCCGTCTGGGAGCGCAACCTCGCGGCCAACCTGGAGGCGCGGAACATCCGCCTCACCTACGCCCGCTACCAGAACGGCGTATGGAGCGCGGCGCAGCCGGTGGACAACGCCGGCGCCTTCACCGACATCCTGCCCCAGGTTGCCTTCGTCAACGGTGCGCCGCTGGTCGCCTGGGTGCGGGATAGCGACGCGGATTTGGGCAACGGCAGCTCCCGGCGCATCGCCCTGCGCTTCCTCGATGGCGGCGCGGCCTTCACCCCGGCCAGTCTGCCCGTGGCCATCGCCGAAGTCGCGCTGGGCGTGGACGGGACGGGCAAGCCAGTGCTGGCCTTCACCCAACTGGAGGACGCCACGCAACTGCTGACCAACCGGCGGCCCCTGTGGGCGGCTACGGGGAACTGCACCGGCCCGACCGCCTGCACCTGGCAGCCGGCCAAACTGACCGACCCCGCCGGCCGCAGCCTCTACGCGGAGCAGCCCCTGCTGACGGCCAACGCGAGCGGGCAGATGATCGTGACCTTCCGGGGGATCGGCTTCGGCGGCAGCGCGGCTGTGCAGCCCGGCGACCCGCCCGGCATGACCAGCGGCCAGGGCGAGCTGGCGCAGGCCGCGCTCAACTTCGCCACCGGCCAGGTGGCGCCGAAATACCTGACCCAAAACGCGGCGGTGAACTGGCTGCCCGCGGCCGCCTACGACCCCCTGCTGGGCGCTTCCCTGGCGACCGCGATCAACAATGTAACGCAAGCCTCCGGCTTGCAAAACGCAGCGCCAGCCTCGCAAGCCGGAGGCTTGCGCTACGACTACAGCCCCGCGCCCGACCTGCCCATCGCCGCCGCGGCCGTGGCCGCCCTGCCCGACTTCGTGCTGGCCGACGCGTCCGTGACCGGCGGCCCCGCGACCGGCGACCCGCTGCGGCTGACCGTCCGCATCGCCAATGCCGGCTCGGCCTGGCCCGGCTCGGCCGAGCAGCCGCTGGAGGTCATCGCGACCTGGGACGGCCCGCCGGGCGTCGGCGCGCCTGCCGGGCTGCTCGGCCTCGCCAGCCTGGGGCCGGTGCCCTTCGTCACCGCCACGCTCGACCTGGCGCCGCCGCCGGCCGGGCTGGACGCGGCGTACAGCCTGCACGTGGCGGTCAACCCCGGCTTCCCCATCGCCGAGGCGGACGCCGGCAACAACAGCATCACCCTCACCGCCGGCGGCATCGCCGCGCCCCTGGGCCCCTGGGCGCAGGTGGCGCCGGGCAGCGCGCTCGTCTTCCTGGGCTGGGACGCGGTGGCGGATCGGCGGGTGGCGGGCTACCGCGTCTACCGCTCGCAGGAGGGCGGCGTCTGGCAGCCGGTGGGCAGCAGCTTCGCGCCCGGCTACGTGGATGTGACGGCGAGCGCGCTGGCCGCGTATCGCTACGCGGTGGCGGCGTACACGGCCGAAGGCGGCGAGTCGCCGCTCAGCCAGCCGGTCGGCGTGGGCGAACGGCCGCTGCGGGTCTATCTGCCGCTGACGACGCGCGGCGGGGGGCGCTGGTGATGTATCGCCATCTGCGCCCCAGATGGATGCCGGAGCGCGCCCTGTTTCGCCGCTCTTGGCTTTGCTTTCGAGCCAATGACCGATTGGCCCGCGCCGCCGCGCCCGCGCTGCGCGACCGCCTGGGATGCGGCGCCAGCAGCGGCAGCCCCTACACCTTGTCCGACACACCCCGCCCCTCACGGACGCATTTCCCTCTGTCCCTGGTTTCGCAGTAGAATACAAACGCGACGCCAGTTCATGATCTTCGTTGTCGTTCAAGACAAGTCCTATCCGAGACAATCAAACCTATGCATACCGCACTACCAACGACCATCCTGGAAGATTTCCGCAAGCTGTCGCCACTTGAGCAACTTGATGTCGTCGAGGCAGCTCTGAAGATGTTGCGCGCTGCTTGGCTGCGCTCTTCCCACCCAGACCATGCCTTGCGGCAGCAACAACTCTCCACCGCGGCTGCGGCCCTGCGCAACGACTATCTGGTGGAACCAGAGCTAACTGCCTTTGCGAGCCTGGATGGGGAAGATTTCTATGGTTAGGGGCGAAGTCTGGGTCATCAATCTCGATCCAACCATAGGCGCTGAGATTCGCAAGTCTCGACCTGCCGTGGTTGTAAACGATGATGCGATGGGTGTGCTGCCGCTCAAAGTAATTGTTCCGCTGACCGATTGGAAAGACCGCTATAGGGCTGCTCCCTGGCTGGTACCGATTTTGCCCTCTTCCACAAATGGGCTACAGAAGCCATCCGGCGCCGATGCTTTTCAGGTGCGTTCGGTCTCGGAGCAGCGCTGCTTCGTTCGGCGGCTGGGTTTTCTCTCTGCATCCGAGATGGAACAAGTCACCGCGGCCCTCGCAGCAGTACTATCCATTCGCTGACGATTGCAGCAAGACACTCTTTTTCGCTGTCACGGTCGGAGGATCGTTGCGATGATGGCGTCCGGCGTATCGTTGAGTCTGGGCACACGCATGCGCTCCGACCGTCAGGCCCTCGTGTGATCGGGGAACAGAATGCCATCCTCGGCCAACATACGAAACAACGTCAGCGCGAGAACCCCAATGAAAGCCTGTCGTCCCAACCCCACAACCGGCCTCATTTCGCCCGATACCTTCTTGTTGCTGCTGATGGTGTGCCTGCTGTTCCTGCTTGCGGCCTGCGCCGGCAACAGCGCCCCGTCCACGCTGGCGCCGACGGCGACACTCCCGCCCACGCCGCCAGCCGAGGAGGCCAACGTCGTCCCCACTGCGCCGCCCACGCACACGCCGGCGACGCCGCACCCCACCGCAACCGCACCTCCGGCGCCCGCCGCCACACCCACGCCCGCCAACGCGCCCTCACCCACGCCCGCAGCGCCGGCGATCCTGGCCTTTGCCGCCGCACCCACAACAACGCAACGCCTGGGCGAGACCATCACCTTCTCCTGGCAGGCGCAGGGCGACCGGGCCACACTCTGCCCCTTCGTGCTGGGCCTGGGCGGGCCGGCGCCGCTAACATCCGCCTGCGCCGATGTACCGCCGGTGGGCAGCAGGACGGTGAGTGTCACCGAGTCGGAGCTGGACTGGGACGGTATGCTGCTGCGCGTGACCTCTGGCGCCGCCTCCGTCCAGTCGGTGGTGACACTCACCCTGGGCTGCCAGGGCCTGCACGACTGGTTCTTCGCCGATCCCCCTGCCCGCTGCCCACAAGGCCCGGCCATCACCACGTCAGCCGCGGCGCAGCGATTCCAGCGCGGCCTGCTGATCTGGTTCCAGCAGCCCGACCGCTTTTACATCTTCTACGACGAGCCGCCCCGCTCCTTCCATTGGATCGAGCCGCCCTACCGCTTCAACCCCGGCGCCTCTCCCCACAACCGCGTCGGCGAGACGCCGCCGGCCGGGCTGTTCGAGCCGGTCAGCGGCTTTGGCCAGCTTTGGCGGGGCGAATTCGAGGGCGTCGAGGATCTCAGGGCGCGGCTGGGCTGGGCCAGCGAACCGGAATTCGGGTTCACGACGCACTATCAGTGCGCCCGGTCGCCGGGCCGGCTGTGGACCTGCTTCCTGGCCGCGCCGGACGGACAAGTGCTGGCGCTGCGGCCAGATTCCAGCGCCCAGGCCCGCTTCTTGTGGGAGGAGTGGTAACCGCCGCGCCGCAAACGAAAAACTTATGACAGCGCCTTGACTTCGGGTATCATTCGAGCCATGAACAATGCTTCCCTCGCCGCCGGCGCCTGGTGCTGGCACGACGCCTACTACGCCGGCCGCTGGTCGCTGCTCGACCAGCCGGCCGGGGCCGCGGCCGCAGGACTGACCGCCATCGAGTGCAACGATTTCATGTTGCCGCCCCCGCGGCTGAGCCGGCTGCGCCAGCCGCTGCTGCGCCTGCTGCCGGGCGCGCCGCCAGAGCTGTGGCGCTACAGCCGGGCCAACCTGCGCCAACTGGCGGCCAATGCCCAGGCTCACGGCGTTCGCATCCTGACCTGGGCAATCAACAGCG